>CAACWN010000152.1_pt1 | contig 75510 bp, 74 predicted proteins | sample 2275671 | NCBI WGS metagenome assembly CAACWN01 (sample SAMEA5312464, study PRJEB27640) | indoor metagenome | biome: indoor environment; feature: controlled; material: polymer furnished wood metals | place: Austria | collected 2011-04-21 | reverse complement strand
CGTGAAATCCCTGAAATTTACAATGGTCTGCTTGATCCAAAGGTCGGTTTGAAAGCTTTGGAAACCGTGTTCCACTAAGCTTTTAATCTATAGCGATAAAAGCACCTTTATGTCGCTACTATACATAGTTTAATTTAAGCACCGTTTAGATACGCGAGTGTGGCAAGGATGCCACACATTATCCATCATAATAGGGATGTTATGTATGGATAACAAAGGCTTTTGCTTACTTTTGGCCTATCAAAAGTAAGGGTATTGCCTACACAAACACCTTTTATACTTTATTGAAAGTTGAGGCCGTGTACGCACCTAATTTTAAATTGGATAAAAAGAAAAATTAGATAAAACTTTATACCTCATTAGTAAATAAATTGACTAATCAACATAGGAAAAACATCTCCACGTTTTAAATAAAATACCGAAACTGACTAAATGCTTTTCTATCATTTTCTCATGATTTTAGATTTCATAAAAATTACAAAACTCACTTGAAGCTTTGACTGCACAGATGCAACATAAGACTCATCTAAAACTTTAAAAATAAATCTATGAAACTAGCAGAAGCACTTTTATTGCGTAGTGACTTACAAACCAAACTCGCCTCTTTACAACAACGCATCAACAATAATGTGCTAATTCAAGAAGGCGATGAACTGAGTGAAGATCCGAATGCGCTGATGGGTGAGGCTTTTACTGTGAATACAGAGTTACATCATCTGATTGAAAAAATTCATGCGACCAATGCGCAAGCTAAAACTAGCACGGGCCAATCCATGCTCAGTGTTTTAAACACACGTGATTTGCTCACACAACAGCATCGTATTATTCAACAGGCCATCGACAGTTCACGACGTGAAAATGGTCGTTATAGTTCCAGTGAAATTCGCTGGGTAAAAACCATTACGGTTGCAGACTTGCAAAAACAAGCCGATGCAATTAGCCAGCAACTCAGGCAAAATAACTTAGAGATTCAAGCTTCAAATTGGCAAATCGAACTGATCTAGCCAATTTGAGCCACAACAGTTTGGGCATATTGGGCGAGTACAAGGCCTTTTATACGTTTGTAAGGCTTTAATTCAACAAACGTTTGCAGGAAGTAAGACGTCTACTTCACATTTTTACAAATCTGACGTAGCACAATGCATCTTTTATACTGCACATCGCACCTTGCACTACCATGTACTGACAATATGCCTCCCTATTTTCACCTATTAGTACGCATCAGCCTGTGTAGGCGTTTTCTGATTAAAAGCCATTTCTTGTGATGGAAGTTTATAGTCACGATCATGTACAGGAACACCACCAATAATCATGGTACGAGCCTCAGTTCTAGGCTGATTCAAATCCTTTTTTGCATCACATGCGGTCAGTTGAGTGAGCAATAAAACCAATACTAGGGTAGATAAGGTTTTCATCATATCCCCTCATTTATCATTATTGTGCTTTCAGCATAGCACTTTTATTTTTCCAATCCTATCGACTTTGTTACAACTCTTATCCATCTACATGAGGGTTCTCTGCGTATTTCCTTTATTAAAATAAATATCAATCATTCATAAATAAAACAATAACATGAATGATTTAAGTTAACCAAAATTCGATCTAAATATTTATTCGGCGTATTGAAAAAACTATCTTGGCGGAGTCTTATCTTGTTTTTTTCAATTTCTTCATCAGCCTGCGGCTCGCCCTACTTTTGTTTCGACAAAAGTAGGCAAAACCATTGTCATCTGCAAAACCTGTTCATTCCTTGGATTTATTCAAATATAGCGAATAAAACATTATCTTATTTACACCATGCAGGTTGCAGATGACGTTTCCGAGTCGCCTATTTCTTATCGAAATTAGATTAAATTAGAAAAAGACAACCTGATTTACAAAATCTTACAGGATTGAATATTTACAACGGACACTTTTGTCCGTTAAATAATAGCACCCCCAAATCAAATGAAATAATCACCATGACCAGTCGCCAACAGCGTGCTGCACAAAACCGTGAGGAATTGCTGGAAGCCGCAGTTCAGGTTTTTCGCACACATGGGATAAATGCGCCCTTACAACAGGTAATTGATGCCGCCAATGTCGGGCGGGCGACGTTTTATCGTAATTTTGATGACCGTCGTGCCTTGGTGATTGCACTCATGGAACAAGCTTTGGAACGTCTCGCAGTTCGTGCAGAAGCGTTTTCGCAGTATGAAGATGGTTTTATTCGTTTAATTGAAAACCATGTCTATAACTTACCGTATTTAACTGCGCTGATGGAATATTGGCGGGTGATTGAGCGGAATGACCCCGTCATGGTCGATATCTACGCACGCCGCGATGCGATTTTACAGCCTTTAATTGATCAAGCCATTCGACACGGCGTATGCCGCCCCGATTTGACCACTCAAGATTACGCCATGATTACGGCCATTTTAAGGACTTCATTCCAAGGGCTGACCGATATAGAGCAACAACAACTTGCACAACGTGCGATTGAGCTCTTACTCAATGGTATTCGGGCATAAAGGTCACCACTCATGACACAGCCACCGCGTTTACTCGAACCTGCACCAAACTGGACTGCTGAAGAAAAACCAACCCTACCCGGCTCTCCTGCCGTGATTGCGCACTCCACGCCTAAGCGCTTCATATATTTTTTTATTGGTTTATTTGTCGCACTGTCTGCAAGTCTCAGTAACGGTTTCATTACCGCAAATTTGCCCTTAATTCAGGGTGAATATGGACTAACACCCTCTGAGGTAGCATGGATTCCTGCGGCTTATGTGATGGCCAATGTCAGTGCGAACCTGATTCTATTTAAAGCCCGCCAGCAATACGGTCTACGTCTATTTTCTGAAATTGGCCTACTGATTTTTATTGTGGTTTTGGTTCTACACGTCTTTGTGCATACCTTTGAAATGGCGGTATTGGTACGTTTTATTAGCGGCATGGTTGCAGCACCACTTAGCTCTTTGGGCATGTATTACATTATGCAGGCCTTTAAGCGGGAAAATTTTGGTCGCAGTATCTATTTGGCTTTAGGCTTTCAGCAGCTTGGTATTCCCTTGGCATGGATCATTTCGCCTTATCTCATTGACGTCAATAACTGGAATGTCCTGTATACCTTTGAAATTGGTTTAGCGCTGTGCTGTTTCGCAATGGTGGTGTCGCTGAAGTTGCCCCGCAGCCTAAGAATTGCTGTTTTTGAAAAGCAAGACTTCTTCACCTTTGCCCTGCTTGCGCCCGGTTTTGCTTTTTTGTGTATTGTGCTGACCCAAGGGCCTATTTTGTGGTGGTTTGAAGTGAAATGGTTAGCCTATTTGCTCATTGCAGGGTTTAGCCTAATTGTGATTGGTTTGGTCTACGAGCATTATCGGGTCAATCCATTGATTATGACGCGTTGGCTGGGGACATCATCCACGCTTCGTTTTATCATCGGTGCCTTTGCAATTCGCTTCTTAATGTCGGAGCAAAGTTATGCTGCCGTGAGTTTTCTCAAAACTATGGGCATGGGCCCCGATCAATTTGTCCCACTCTATGTCGTGATCTTTTTAGGCATCGTGTCTGGTACCTTATTTAGTGCCATCACTTTTTCACGTGAACGGATTATTTGGCACTTACTATTAGCAGAAGCTTTGGTGTTGATTGCTTGCGGACTAGATTTTCACCTTACCAGCGATATTCGCCCTTCCAACTTCTACGGCAGTCAGTTTTTGGTGGGCTTTGCCAGTGGTATGTTTATTGGTCCACTCTTGATCACGGGTATCTTAAGCGCCATGCAAAAAGGCCCCACCCATATTGTCACGTTTATTGTTTTATTTTCAGCGACTCAAACATTTGGTGGCTTAGTCGGTTCATCGTTTTACTCCACCTATCAACAAGTCCGAACCCAAAACTATCGTGCTGAGATGATTCAACAACTTCCCGAAACCAATCCATTGATTGCACAGCGTCTTTTAGCGTATCAACAAAGTTCGCATACTTACACGCTCGATCAGCAGTTAGAGCAACAACAAGCCTTAAAAAATCTCAATCAAGTGGTGACTCGAGAGGCTCAAGTTCGTGCCTATAACGATGTGATTAGCTTTAATGGCGTTGTTGCTATGCTGCTGTTGCTGTGGGGGACATTCCTGATTGCGCGGAATCAATATCAACTGCGACAACAAGCGAAAATCGGTCCTGCCTAATGCCACTGTTCCCTATTTATTGAGAAATTGTTATGTCTGAAGATCAAAAACCAGTAGCACCCACTGAAACCACTGCAACGTCTGAAAATGCCTCTCAGCCTGAACAGCCCGTGGCAGCAGCAACACCGATTACGCCGCCTTCGAGTAAACTAATTCCAACAGCGAAACGTACGCTGATCTTGATGTTTATTGTGCTGATCATCGGTATTGGCATCATTTTATGGGCATGGAAAATTGGGCCCTTTGACAGTGCTATTGAGTCAACAGACAACAGCTATGTCAAAGGCAAAACTACAGTGCTTTCTTCGCAAATTAATGGCTATGTCAAAGATGTATTGGTCAGTGATTTTGATCATGTCAAAAAAGGACAGGTGTTGATGCATATTGATGCCACGACTTATGACCAAAAAGTCACTCAAGCAGAAGCTGGGGTTGATCAAGCGCAGAATGCTCTGTCTAATCAAAGCCAAAATATTGCACAGCGTAAAGCCGATATTGTGGCGGCAGAAGCCAAGGTCGAACAGGCTCGAGCAGCGTACCAACTGTCATTGGCACAACAGCAGCGCTATCAACAGTTGGGAGACTCTGGCGCAGCGTCTAAATCAGAACAAGACAAAGCCTTTGCCGATACCCAAAATAATTTAGCCTTACTGCAACAAGCACAGGCCAATGTATTGGTGGCAAAAGAAGCGCTCAAAACCGCGCAAGTGGCTGAAACAGGACTCAAAGCACAAGTGACCAATGCCGCTGCGCAACTGGATCAAGCCAAAACCACCAAAAATTACAGCAGCATTATCGCCCCGATGGATGGGCAACTGGGTGAAGTCAATCCACGTGTGGGACAATATGTGGCCGCAGGCACACAGTTGCTCTATCTGATTCCACAGCAGACTTGGGTCACCGCAAACTTTAAAGAAACTCAAATTGCCAACATGAAAATTGGGCAAAAAGCATGGTTCACGGTGGATGCCCTCAATCATCAGAAATTTACAGGTCATGTCGAGCAAATTTCCCCAGCGGCGGGTTCAGAGTTCAGCGTGCTTAAAGCTGATAATGCGACAGGTAACTTTACCAAAGTGGTACAACGCATTGCGGTACGGATTGCAATTGATCCGAATCAAACGGGCATAGAAAATTTACGTCCTGGCATGTCGGTGATTAGTTCGGTCGATACCCACTCTGCACAGCGTTAATTCTGTGCAGAAACCACGACTTTTCACTTACACTATGCCTTGAGCCAAATTGATAAAAATCCTATGTTTAACCAGATTGCCCAAACCATTCCTTATCAGCAAATTACTGTCGAAGGATTTGAGATCAGCATCAAACGTTTAGACCTAGTCCATCCGCAAATCTCAGGCAATAAATTTTTTAAACTCAAATATAATCTGTTAGCGGCACAGCAACAAGGCTATAAAAAACTGCTGACCTTCGGTGGCGCTTATTCCAATCATATTGCCGCAACGGCTTATGCAGCACAGTTATTTGATTTTGAGAGTCTGGGTATTATTCGAGGTGAAGAGCTGGCCAGCAAACCTTTAAACCTCACTCTAAATACGGCGCAACAATTTGGTATGCAGTTGCAGTTTGTAATGCGTGAAACCTATCGACAAAAGCAAAGCCCAGCATACTTAGCGCAGTTACAACAAGATTATCCTGAGTATTACGTCATTCCTGAAGGGGGAACCAATCCCCTTGCCATTCAAGGCTGTACAGAAATTCTCTCTGATGCGGATCGACAAAATTACGCTCTGATTTGTTGTGCCGTAGGAACGGGTGGCACCATTGCGGGTCTGATCGAAGCCAGTCATTCACAGCAGCAAGTTTTGGGTTTCTTTGCACTCAAGGGCGATTTTTTGTGCCGAGAGATCCAGCAACTGACTGAAAAACGAAATTGGCAAATTACCGATCAATATTGCTGTGGTGGTTATGCCAAAACTACTCCCGAACTCTTACAATTTATCCGTACCTTTGAGCAGCAATATAACATTCCACTGGAACAAATTTACACAGGTAAAATGCTGTTGGGCTTAATCGATTTAATTCAACAAGGTACATTCCCCAAAGATCATCGTATTTTGGTGATTCATTCAGGTGGGCTACAAGGTCGTTTAGCCACACTTTAGATAGTCCTGAAAAAGCAAAAAAGATGGTCTATAATGCCCTGCTTTATTCTCCCGTGAGTGTGTCATGTCCGCAAATCAATATGATGTCTTAGTTTTAGGTGCAGGTGCATCTGGCTTAATGACAGCCTATATGGCAGCTCAACGCGGACGAAAAGTGGTCATTGTAGAAAAAGCCAATAAAGTCGGCAAAAAAATTCTCATGTCGGGTGGGGGTAAATGTAACTTCACCAACCTCTATGTCGAACCAAGCAACTTTATTTCACATAATCCACACTTTGTGATTTCAGCCCTCACTCGCTATACCAATTGGGACTTTATTGGGATGGTTTGTGAATACGGGATCGAATATGAAGAGCGTAAACACGGACAGCTGTTCACCCTAAAAGGTGCCAAAGAAATTTTAGCTATGCTGTTGAGCGAGTGTGAAAAAACAGGTTTGGTCGACATTAAAACCAACTGTGAAGTAAAAGCCATTACCGCACTCGATGAGCAGAGTTTTCAAATTGACACGACACTAGGGTATTTTGAAGCCGAATCTGTGGTCATTGCGTCGGGTGGTTTATCTATTCCGACCTTAGGTGGCTCAGGGATTGGCTATGAAATTGCAAAGCAATTTGGGCATCATGTTTATCCAACCCGCGCGGGTTTGGTGCCTTTTACCTTCTCGGATAGCTTTAAAGAAGTGACCACACGCTTAAGTGGCAACGCGGTCGATGCAACTTTATCGAATGACTTAAACGCTTTCACCGAAGCCCTTTTATTTACTCATCGTGGGCTCAGTGGGCCAAGCTCGCTACAACTGTCGAATTATTGGGATGTAGGACAAAGCTTCAAAATTGACTTCTTGCCAAGTGTGGATTTGCACGACTATTTAAAAGCCAAGAAACACAGTCAACCCAAAGCCCTGCTTCGCACTTTACTTGGTGAACACTTTCCAAAAAGTGTGGTGGTTGAACTGCAAAACCTCATTTGGCCTGAACTGGCTGAAACAGCGATTGGCCAACTGTCAGATGAGAAACTGGAGCACATTGCCACGCGCTTACATGCGTTTGAAGTCAAACCATCAGGAACCGAAGGCTACCGTACTGCTGAGGTGACTTTAGGTGGTGTAGATACCACAGAAGTTTCATCGAAAACCATGGAAAGTAAAAAGCAAAAAGGCTTGTACTTTGTTGGCGAAATACTGGATGTCACAGGACATTTGGGCGGATTTAACTTCCAATGGGCATGGTCATCTGCACATGCCGCATCAGAATATGTCTAAGCCATCTGCTTAAATGATAAATTATTCTAAATAATCAGTGCGTAGCAGTACGCACTGCTTTTGCTTCTGCTGACGGGCAAGCGCTAAGTCCATTTTCGCAATGGCAATATGGACATGGCTCGGCTGAATCACTGAACGTTTCATCATCAATGTTTTTTTTAATATTTGCATCATCTGTTTTTTCCTTTTTAAATTGCAATTTATAAAAATAAATCGTGAAATGTCCATGCAGCTATCACAAAAGTATAGGCATGTAAGTATTTCTAATTTATGAAATATCCATATTCCACATGCATCAAACATACCAAATTAAAGTTCATTCCACACTATAGACTTTTGTATTATTTTTCATCAGATTCATCCGCATCACAACCTTCAATTGCCGCAGTCGGTATTCTTTCAGCATTGGTCTGCTTTATCTCACTAGTCTTCGGTTTTGCAAATACAAATTTATAAGCACTCACAAAAAATCCAACCGTAATACCCGCGATGATGATTGGGGCAAAATATTTATTTGGGGCTTTTTTTGACATGAGTTTACTCCAATAAAAAAACACCAACCGCCATCAGCGGTCGGTGTTTAGGGTGATTAATTTAGTCTGGATCTTTGGGGTGAACATCAATATCTTGTTCAGCTTCACCCGTTGAACCAAAAGGTTTATTTAAAGGTTTATGCGCAGGATCAACCTCTGCTGTAGTTGGAATATCATCTGCATGTTGATATTCCTCTGCAACCGTTGGTGTATCCATTTGCTCTTTCAGTGAGGCATACTCTTCTTTGCCTTGTGCGGATTGTGTGCTTTCAGCTTTGGCCTGATAAAGTGGATTCGGTTGCGTACCTTCTTTTTTGGCTTTATCTAACAAATCGGTCAAAACCCGTTCCGCAGGTTGACGCCCACCGAGACCAAAAGCCAGTGCAAAAGCAATAGCAACCGCACCAAGCGTTAAGCCAAAGGCCAAATTCACAATCGAATCTGCGATACCCATTGCACGCAAGCCCATCGCCAATACCAAGCCAATGATCAAGACACGTACAATGTTCGCCACCCAACGAGAGCTGTTGTATTCACCACGCTCAATCACCTGAGCAACCAAGTTCGCCAGCCAGAAGCCCACGCCCAGAATGACTGCACCCAATAGGATGTTTGCACCAAACTGGATAAACATCGCAATCAAACCACTGATCTGTTCAAAGCCGAGTCGATTTGCTGCTTCAGAGACCGCAAATAGCATGGTAAAGAACACAATAAAATAACCCACAACGCAAGATGCTTTGGTGTTTCCTAAGAAACGTTGCAAGCCAACTTTGTTTGGAATGTCATCTACACCTGTTCCCGACAAGACTTCAACCACAAGGCTTGCAACAAAACGTGACACTACATAGGCCAAAATTAAAATCAATGCCGCCGCAATGATGTGCGGAATCGCATTCATGATTTCATACAGCATGGCCGTCGCTGGTTGAGAAATTGCATCAATGCCTAAAGCTTCAAACGCAATAATCAGCGCTGTGATAATAACCATTGCAAAAACAAAAGATCCGAGCACTTTAGCCAAATCTGAGTTTTTAAACAGTCCTACTTTTTCAACCTGTTTTTGTACATCTAGGCTTCTCAATAAGCCCTCAATAATGCCCCGTACAATTTTGGCTAGAATATAACCTGCAAAAACAATTACACCCGCAATAAAGATATTTGGTAGATACAGTACGGCTTCATTGACCATATTTTGGATCGGAAAGAGCAGCCCAGTCAGACCGAGTATCGACAAAACAATGGGTAAGAATAGTAATAAAATCAACCAATAGACAATTTCACTAATGTTTTGACTCAGCGTACTGACTCCGACATCCTGACTGAGTTTTTCATCTAACTGAGTCCGATCCAATCCTTTTTGTAAACCCACTTTGACCAGCTTTGCCACAATCCAGCCAATAAAGCCCACAGCAACAGCAGCCAACAATTGTGGTATAAACAACAAGAACTGTTGAACCATATTACTAAATGGCCCACTTACACTGGTGAGATTGAGAACATTGAGTGCACCGATCACCGCAATAATCAAAATCAGCCAAAACACAACTCGAGAAATAATATTTTCAATATTCGAGCGATGGCCAGTAGCACTGGAAAGTTTTTGGTTGGTCCCGAGTTTGGTTAAAACCTTTTTCACAGCACCTGCAATCAATAATGCAATAATCCAACCAATGATCAGGATGGCGATTGCGGACAGGATCGGGTGAAACTGGTCCCAATAATACATCGCATCAAATCGACCCTGATGCCCTACATAATCATTCATTTTGTTCTCCCTCTTGTTGTGTCTACATCACAGCGACCTTTGCTCAACTACAGATTTTAGTTTTGAAGTGATTGTCTGCCATGAGGTATGAATGCGAAATGGAATACCTTTTGATGACTGCTAAAGAAAAAACCCCTGTACATTACAAGGGCTTTAGTCACATTTAGCGGTCAGTTGCAGTCGCTGTATTGCTATCGTTGGCTGTCGCTTCGTCACCTGCTGTTGCAGTGGTACTGTTATTTGGTGTTGCAGGCTCTGCACTCGGATTCGGATGTCCTGGAGGCGCCTCATTCGGATTTGGCTTGGTATCTGCAAACATATAAAGTAATAATGCGATTAAGAAAATTCCGACCAATGCCAATATATACAAGGGCACGCGTTTTTTCTTCTGCCGCTCCTCTGGCGTTTGTACATGGGACGGTTTATTGAAATCATGTGGCATAGTTCCCCCTCAATTTTCTATTATCAAGTTGTCGAATTTTCATACTAACAACTGCTTGTGTAGCATTGTGTTTCAAAGCATAGTGAGATAGTAAACAAACGATTCATCTTAAGATAAGTTATTATTTTTTAAGGTTTTAAAAACAGTCATTCATCTATCAATTTAGTGTTAAAAGTCATATAAAAAGTATTTCACCTAGGCATAGACAAAAAGAGTCTGGCGAACAGCGCTCTTCAACTGAATTTGCGCTATAATTATGCACCTTGTTTTAGCTGTTTTTGGACTTTATGGCATATCGTCAACAAAGTGTAACGCTTGATTTAGACACTGATGTTACGCACCAATGTCATTTGCACTACACGCGAGACCAACATCTTATTGGTATTATTGAATTTTCTAAGCCTAGTTATATTTTAAAATGGGGTGATCTGGAGTTTTTCCGTCGTCGTACTGAAGAGTTTTCAGTGATGCCTTTTCCTGAATGTGTCAATGCCATGATTATTGACATTCGAAATGTGCAAGCCTTTTTAGATAATGAAACACCCATCATTCCTTGGCGCTTACTGGAAGAAGAATGTCCAATGCGTTTAGTTGTACCTCAAGACCGTTTAGATCACTATATTGGACTGTTTGAGCCAACATGGCTGACGACTGATATTGAAACGGCTATTTCTGAAATCCGTGAATATATGGATATGTTTGTGCACTAAGCACTTCTTGATACACATCTGCTCATATCCTCTCATTGCGATTGTGCCCTATCATTTGTTCATAACGTACAGTCGCTTTTATTTTTTAGTTTTTAATCCCCTGCGGAAAGTGTAGGACAGTAAACCGAATCTAACTGACCTTTATATACTGCGTCATAAAACGGATCATCTTCAAAATAAAGCACTTTTCTTTGCTATTGCAGTTTTAGCATGTTCTACACGAAAAAAAATCCATTCTGTCATGCATCCATAACGAAACGCATAGCCAACCCTGTGGCATTAGACATTAGCCTAATAAAATGAATTAGAAAACTTGAAATGGCACGCATTATGCATAATTTTCTTTTTAATATCAGAGGAATATAGCGATGCACTTATTTAAAGCATTATTAACAAAATATTAAAAATCCCTCTTGAGCAGCAAAAGCAATCTCGATTAAGATGCAAACTAAGCTGTAAAAAAATACCATAAAAAGAACATCTTTTGCACAGAATAAAGCTTTAACCCAATTCTGACGTTTTTGATAAAAACAATGCAATTGATGCTGCAAACAAAAGGAGTTTGTACATGACCATGCAACGTAATCTTTCTGCTCTATTTTGTGCAAGTGCACTTGCGCTGAGCCTCAGTGCATGTAGCGACAACAAAGCACCTGCAACGGATGCAGCTAGCACTGGCGCAGATGCTTCACAGTCAGGCACTTTAGATAAGATTAAAAAATCAGGAACCATTGTTTTAGGTTACCGTGATTCCTCTATTCCATTCTCCTATATCGCAGACAACCCAAATCAACCTGTCGGTTATGCACATGATTTACAGCTCAAAGTGGTTGAGGCTGTTAAACAAAAGCTGAATATGCCTGATTTAAAAGTTCGCTATAACTTAGTCACCAGCCAAAACCGTATTCCATTGGTTTCAAATGGCACAGTCGATCTTGAATGTGGTTCAACTACAAACAACAAAGAACGCCAGCAACAAGTTGATTTTTCTGTGGGCTTCTTTGAAGTGGGTTCGCGTTTACTTACTGCAACAGATTCAGGCGTGAAGGACTTTGCTGACTTAAAAGGCAAAAAATTAGTGACGACAGCAGGGACAACCTCTGAACGCTATATCCGTCAGCATGAAAAAGAACTCGGTATTGGTGAAGTGATTTCTGCCAAAGACCATGCTGAATCATTCTTGATGCTCCAAAGCGGTCGTGCTGCTGCGTTTATGATGGATGACATTTTACTTGCTGGAGAAAAATCGAAAGCCAAAGATCCAAACAAGTGGCACATTGTCGGTACAGCACCAATTCAAGAAGTTTATGGCTGTATGTTACGTAAAGGCGACACGGGCTTTAAACAAGTGGTTGATGATGCAATTAAAGCCACTTATAGCTCAGGTGAAATTAACAAAATGTACAACAAATGGTTTGAACAGCCAATTCCACCGAAAAACATTAACCTGAACTTTGCTATGTCAGACCAACTTAAAGCCTTAATTGCAAACCCACATGACCGTGATCAGTAAACGATAAAGGAAAGATTAATGTTCACTCAGGCAAAGTTTCTTTGCCTGACCTATTTTAGGGGATTGTCATGAATTATACCTGGAACTGGGGCGTCCTTTGGCAATCCACAGGCGTCGGAGATAGCACCTATCTCAGTTGGATTTTAATTGGTTTAGGCTGGCTGGTTGTTATTGCCATTGTGGCTTGGAGCATTGCAATGGTGCTCGGAAGTATTCTCGGCATTATGCGCACGCTTCCCAATAAAACCGCACGTGCTATCGGCACTGGCTACGTCACCATTTTTCGTAATGTACCGCTACTGATCCAATTATTTATTTGGTTTTATGTGGTGCCGAATTTCTTACCTGGTCCGATTAAGTCATGGTGGATTAACGATTTAAGTGCAGGAACAACAGCGTTGATTTCAGCCAGTATCGGTCTTGGACTGTTTACCGCAGCACGTGTCTGCGAACAAGTCCGCACAGGTATTGAAGCTTTACCTACTGGACAGGTCAATGCAGGTTATGCCATGGGTTTTAGTACCGCACAGCTATACCGCTATGTCATTTTACCGCAGTCCTTCCGTACGATTTTGCCGCCTCTGAGCTCCGAGTTGACCAACTGCGTCAAGAATACTTCTGTGGCCTCTTTGGTTGGGGTCTCCGAGATTATTTCGCAGATGAAAACCATCAGCGAATATACGCAGAACACCATCGAAATCTATACCTATGTCACGATTATATTCATCGTTATCAACGTGTGCCTAATTACCTTAATGACGCTGCTTGAAAAACGTTTGCGTGTCCCAGGTTTAATTGCAGGAGCTAAATAATGGAATGGCTCACCGCATTTACCCATGATTTGCAGTTATCTGCACCTGCCCTATGGCATGGTTTAAGTATCACTTTAAAAGTGGTCATCATCGCCACCATTGGCGGTATTTTCATTGGCACGCTGTTGGCACTGATGCGTTTGTCTTCAATTCGCATCTTGAATTTAATTGCCCAAGGCTATGTCAATTTATTCCGCTCGATTCCACTCCTATTGGTATTGATGTGGTTCTACTTTGCTGTACCCTTCATCTACACCACAGTCACGGGAAATTACCTGACCATTGATACCGCTTTGGTCTCAAGTATTGTGGCGTTCATGCTGTTTGAAGCGGCTTATTTCTCGGAAATTGTACGTGCAGGAATTCAATCAATTCCTAAAGGACAGTCTGCCGCGGCTTATGCACTAGGCATGACCTATGGTCAATCCATGCGCTTAATCATTTTGCCGCAAGCCTTTCGCAAAATGACACCGCTGCTGTTACAACAAACCATCATCTTGTTCCAAGACTCAACCATGGTATACGCCATTGGACTACTCGACTTCTTCCGCACCAACTACGTGCGGGGCGATTTGATGTCTCTATTAACGCAATATATTTTATTTGCTGGCTTGGTGTATTTCACCATCAGTATGCTAGCCACATATGCAGTAAAACGATTACAAAGGAGGTTAAGCGTATGAGCGACCAAAAAGTAATGATTGACCTCCAAAATGTCAGTAAATGGTATGGCGATTTTCAAGTCTTAACCGATTGCACCACACAAATTTGCCAAGGTGAAGTGGTGGTGGTCTGTGGTCCATCAGGCTCAGGAAAATCGACCCTGATTAAAACAGTGAATGGACTGGAAGATTTCCAACAAGGTCAAATCACAGTCGATGGAATACCCATCAAAGACCCGAAAACAGATTTGACCAAATTACGCAGCCGTGTAGGTATGGTGTTTCAGCACTTCGAGTTGTTTCCGCATCTCAGCATTACTGAAAATTTAACCATTGCCCAAATTAAAGTATTGGGACGCTCTGAAGCTGAAGCGAAAAAGAAAGGCTTAGGCTATTTAGAACGGGTTGGGCTGAGTGCACATGCACATAAATTTCCAGCACAACTTTCAGGTGGACAACAACAACGTGTCGCAATTGCCCGTGCATTAAGCATGGATCCGATTGCCATGTTGTTTGATGAGCCTACATCGGCGCTTGACCCTGAAATGATTAATGAAGTTCTTGATGTGATGGTCGAGTTGGCACATGAAGGCATGACCATGATGTGTGTCACCCATGAAATGGGCTTTGCCCGCCAAGTCGCCAACCGTGTGTTATTTATGGATCAAGGTAAAATTGTTGAAGACTGTAGCAAAGATGATTTCTTTAACACCAAACGTGGTGATCGTGCTCAACAGTTCTTAGACAAGATCTTGCACTAGTACAGACGTCTTATCCCACCTTAAAAAAAGCAGATCATACGATCTGCTTTTTTAATTCACGCTCTAGTCTAAAACCAAGCGCGCATTGGTGGCTTGAACAGGACGATTATTCGGATACCCCATCAGTGCAGCGAAGTTTGTGATTTGCTGTGCTGATGCCTGCTGAATATCTTTTAAGACCACCCAACGTACACCTTCAGTACACGGCGGTGTCGTGAGCGAACCATTAAAGCGGTAGTACTCGCGATGTGTCGGCAGAAATTGATCTGCGTTTAAATTGAGTGCTTTTTGGGGTTGCCTATATTGCTGCCATAGTCCATCAAGTGCTTGATTCTTTTTCCCTTGTTCATACATCACCGCAACCACAGCCAGCTCGCCTTTTTCAGAAGCATGAACTAAATGTAATTCCATCGGAAAACTTTTGCCGTGGATCGTATTTTCAGAAGGGCTATGTAAATGCATTTGTAATAATTGAAATCGTTCTCCCTCTAAACTTAAATAACTGCCTTGCTGAAAATTGGCTTGTAAAGTATGAGGAAGCTTCACGATACTCGTTGCAGCCGTTTTATAATCAAAATCAAGTGGTGCAAGGTCTGCTGAAATCACATGCTCGATATTAATGGGCGATTGATTATGCCCCGCACAAGTTTGGTATTTGCTATTGAGCTGGCTCCAATACTGCGGTGCTGTTTGTGCTTGATAACTCCAATCCGAAATTACTTCACTACTGGCCCAAGCCATCACACATGGGAGACCAAACAATGTTGCTATTAGTTTTTTCTTCATCATAATCCATCAAAAAATATCAGTTTAAAACGCCCCAATATCCTCTAAGAAATCACGCTCAAGCAGCAAAACCTAAAATGCCAATTCTGCCTGCTTGTCTTTGTTTTTTGTGCAAACTCTGTAATCATAACTTTTCAGCAAAAAGCCAATATTGCCCGACTATTTTGTCTCGTTTTAGATGTAAAACGATCAAATAGGACTGATCATATATGACAATAATTACAATTAATTACATATAGTTATGTGATTATTCATGTTTTATCAGTGATAAATTAAAATAAGAATGAGAAAATACAATCATGTTTAAAAACTTTCACTGATGCACAATCAGCACGCACATTTCATGGTATGTGCGTTCCAAAAGAGAATAAAGCAACGGAGACTCGGCTCACAATAGCTGCTAACCGAATTTTTTTATCATTTTTTTGTGTTGCTACTTTTTGGGTTTCACTCAAAAGATAAACTATACACCTGTATATTTAAAATAAAGAAAATTAGATAAACATAATATATTCATAAACTTAATATTAACTTATATTTTAACCCATGCACCACTGCAATGCACAAACACCATCATGGTGCATAGTTTTGCTTTATATCGAGTCTTATTATTTTTAAGCAAAACTTAATCAATATTTCCTTTTTGCTGAAATCTTCACGAAATTACAAGCATCAGTATACTGGGTTTCTTTTTGCAAAATTTTGCACTCAAATGGAACCCAAACATGCAAAATATTGACTTACTTTTTCTTCTTCTTGGTGCGGTTTTAGTCCTTGCCATGCATGCAGGCTTTGCTTTTTTAGAACTAGGGACAGTTCGTCATAAAAACCAAGTCAATGCTTTAAGCAAAATTTTAACGGACTTTTCACTTTCTGCAATCGCCTACTTCTTTGTAGGTTACTATATTTCCTATGGACACCATTTTTTCCATATTGGGGATACCTTAGCGGCGGATCATGGTTATAACCTGATGCGCTGTTTTTTCCTGCTCACTTTTGCGGCCGCAATTCCAGCCATTATTTCAGGCGGTATTGCCGAGCGTGCCAAAATGCGCTCACAAGCGATTGCCACCGTGTTATTGGTGGCCTTGGTTTATCCTTTCTTTGAAGGGATCGCGTGGAATGGCAACTTTGGTTTACAGCAATGGCTACAAGACACTTTCGGCGCAAGTTTCCATGACTTCGCAGGTTCAGTGGTGGTACATGCTATGGGAGGATGGATCGCTCTGGCTGCGGTGGTTCTACTCGGTGCACGTGATGGTCGCTACAAAAAAGATGGCCGTGTCAGTGCGCATCCTCCTTCGTCTATTCCGTTCTTGGCTCTAGGTTCATGGATTTTGATCGTCGGTTGGTTCGGCTTTAATGTGATGAGTGCGCAGCGTTTAGATGCAATTTCAGGACTGGTCGCGATTAACTCACTTATGGCCATGGTTGGCGGTACTTTGGCAGCTAACTTCGCAGGAAAAAATGACCCAGGCTTCTTACACAATGGCCCTTTAGCGGGTCTCGTTGCCATTTGCGCAGGTTCGGATGTCGTACATCCGATTGGGGCATTGGTGATTGGCGCTATTGCTGGACTGATTTTTGTCAAACTTTTCACCTACACCCAAAACAAGCTGAAAGTCGATGATGTGCTCGGTGTATGGCCTTTGCACGGCGTATGTGGTGCCTTTGGTGGGCTTGCAGTCGGGATCTTTGGTCAAAAATGGCTTGGTGGTTTGGGCGGTGTTGCGATGATGTCACAGCTGATTGGTACGCTCTTAGCAATAGGTATAGCTGTTATTGGTGGATTGATGGTCTATGGCGCTTTAAAAGCCACGATGGGCATCCGTTTAAGTCAAGAAGATGAATTTCGCGGTGCAGATTTATCTATTCATAAAATCTCTGCCAACTCAGATGACAGTATGTTCTAAACACATTTCCACTTTAATGCGGCTCACATGGGCCGCTTTTTTTATTCGTATTCAAAATTATAAGAGGCTTTTAGCACTCTAAATAATCAAAAATCTCAGACAATGCCGTGATACTTGGTGCAGACATCTGTACTGAAGGAACATGAAAGCCTGATAACCAGAGTGCTTGCATTCCTGCCTGCTGTGCACCTTGTACATCATTAATAGGATGATCACCGATAAATAAGCACTGCTCCACGTCGACAGCCAATTGCTGTGCGGTGTCAATAAAAATATCAGCTTGGGGTTTAGCTTGACCAAACAATCCAGAGCTATTGATCACATCAAAATAATGCTGAAAGCCCAAGCCATTTAATATAGACAGCCGTGTGGCATGACCGCCATTTGAAATAATGGCAAGTTTATATCCTGCTTGCTTTAGACGGGTCAGCGTTTGTTCAGCCTCAGACATCGCCACAGCACTACGACCAAACTGTTCAAACCAGAAATTGCTTAACGCTTCTAAATGCGGAGGCGCCTGCCAGTTTAACTCCTGTAGCAATGCATAAGCCACTGAAGCACCGATGCTGGGATGAGTTAAATACTCTTTTAAAGGATAACCACCATTATCAATCCGATTCACAATCGACTCAATCTGCTCCACATCAACGCAGTTAAGTTGGCTTTGATAAGTATCGGCAAGATCTTGACTAAAGGTCGCAACACTTCGCCCACGATGCGTCAAGGTATTATCCAAATCAAATAGAACAGCACGTATCGACATGTTTAAACCTCATGTGTTTGAGAGCAAATGTAACACTGAACCGACACTTTGTATTCGCCTTAAAGCGATAACCAAAGCACAGATCATGCTAAAGCAGATGAAACAGCGTTTATGTTAAGCCTCGTTTAAGCTGACGCTGTTGGAATAGCGCTTATTTTCAGAACATGGCCTCACTTGTGTCGGATCAGCAACGTTTTTTCATCCTTCAGTTTTTTATTTTGACGCTGGGTTTTGCCGTATTGTGGCTGCTCTTCCCTGTGGCGGGCACCATCGACTTACAACTGATTCACCCCTTTATGGATCAAACTGGTCATTTTCCACTAAAGCGCGACTGGGCCTTAGCAGAACTGAATCATCGTTATGTCAAAGACATCATCATCGCGGTGTATGTGATTTATTTACTGAAATGGCTCGCTTCGTATAAATGGGCTACGTTCAAGCCCCAGCGTTGGCAAAATGGTTATTTCATTGGCTTAGTCCTCATCAGTACCAGCCTCATTGGGATTTTAAAATCACAATCTGCGCATGCCTGCCCATGGGACATGACACTGGCCACAGCACATGATTTCTTTTGGGACTTATCAGCCAGCGCAGGACATTGCTTCCCTGGAGGACATGCCGCAACAGGTTTTGCACTCTTTGTGGGATATTTCGTATACCGTCTAAATGAACCCAAACGCGCGTGGTTTTATTTGCTTGCTGCCCTGATTTTAGGCTTTGTCATGGGTTGGGCGCAAATGATGCGGGGTGCGCATTTCCTTAGTCACAATTTATGGACGGCATGGGTGATTTGGCTGGTCAATGTACTGGCATATGCGCTGTGTTATAAACAGTTTACACTGTCCAGCCCAACTCAAGCCGAAACTACAGCTTAAAGATCACTTGAACTTGTAAGCCGCCCAATCCTGCACTTTGTCCAAAGTGCAGTTTGGCGCCAATTTTTTCTGCGGCTTTATCGACAATGGATAAGCCCAGTCCACTGCCGACTTCCAGATGATGATGTACACGATAGAAGCGCTTTAAAATATGATCATAAAGTTCTGGCGCAATGCCCGGCCCACTGTCTTCAATTTGAACAATGGCTTGCTGATCTTGCTGATAAATAGAGACATTAATCACGCCCTGTTCAGGCGTATATTTAATCGCATTATCCAAGAGATTATAGACAATAGAATGTAAGGCTGAACTTTGAGTTTCTAGCCAAAGTGCTTCATGCTGTTCTAAGCCCAAATCGATGTTTTTCGCTAGCGCCAGCTCCATCAGTTGCTCCATACATTCAACTGCCACATCACTTAATCCTAGTCTTTGTGTCGGTTCTAAACTTGGTACAGAAGCATCCTGTTTTGCCAAATTGAGCAGTTGTGACACCAAATGTTGAGTCCGAATTAAGCCTAAACTTAGGTTTTTTAATGCTTGGTGTTCTGGAAATTCATGTAGCAAAATTTTCATTTGCAAATTCAGTGCTGTAATGGGGGTTCTGAGCTCATGCGCTGCGTCGGCAATAAATTGCTTTTGTTCTTGTTGCGACAGCGAAATTCGTTCAAATAAACGATTCATTTCATTAATGGTCGGAAGAATTTCCAGTGGATAACCGTCTGGACGAATCTCACTCAGTTCATATGGTTCACGCTGTGCAAGTTCCGCTTTAAACTCATCTAAGGGCTTTAGACTACGCCCAATAATCCAACTCAGTCCCCATAAAGCCAAAGGCATAAACAGTAAATACGGAATCAACATATTGGCCGCCAGCTCTAAAGCCAGCTTTTGTCTTACACTACGCTGCTGGCTGACTTGAATTTGATACTTTTCTGTTGGCAGCACATAGGTATTCCATAGCCCCTGTGCCGTGTGATGGGTATAAAATCCAGCTTTTTTAACGGGTTGTATTAATAAATCAAACTCATGTTGCCGTTGTTCAGGCAGTCCATACGACCAGACATCTACAAATAAATCTTCTTCGTGATAGTGTCTGTCCGCCTCAAATTCACTCTTAATTGGAGCGGGATCATGCGCTGCAACACGCTCTGCCAAATTACGCATTTGTGCATCGAGTATCTCATTGGTCTCTTCAAGTGCAATGCGATATGCTGCAATCACCAACAAACAGCCCATCACAATACTAAATAAAGAGGTATAGGTAATCAGTTGACGCTTTAAGGAAACAGGAGTCGACTTCGCCATCGTTATGCTTCAACCTGCCCCAAACGATAGCCTAAACCTCGAATGGTACGGATAAAGTCTTTGCCAAGTTTGGCACGCAAATGGTGAATATAAACTTCAATGGTATTGCTGTTAATTTCCGAGTCAAGGTCATAGAGCTTTTCTTCCAAATTGGTTTTGGAAAAAATTTTATTGGGATGACTGACCAGAGGAATTAAAATAGCCCATTCACGGTTCGACAAATCAATGGTCTGCCCTTTGTACTTGGCTAAGTGCAAATCTTCATCTAACTCTAGACCTGCATAACTCAAAGTCTGGCTTTGCTTTTGCTGTTTTAACGCGCCACTACGACGTAATAACGCATGAATACGTGCCAGCAACTCATCAAACTCATAAGGCTTAATTAAGTAATCATCCGCACCATGGTTTAAACCATCGACTCTGTTTTGTAATTGATCTCGTGCCGAAATAATCAGCACTGGCAAAGTCGGATAAAGCGAGCGAATATTTTTTAGGACCTGCATCCCATCCATCATCGGTAGACCCAAATCCAACAACACCACATCAAATGGATATTGTTGTAATTGCTTTAAACCATCAAAACCATTGTTGACCCACACCACTTCAAACTGCTGATAACGCAGCAGCGTTTGTGTGGACTCAGCAATCATAAAATCATCTTCAATAATCAATATTTTTGACATGGTCTAAGCGCTCGCTTTGGTCGCAGTACAGTGTTCTAACATATTATTTTTTGAATCAATCACCGTACTTTTTACCCCAAGTAAACTCAATAAGCTTGGGAACAAATGATCTTGGCTTAATTCTTGGCTTTTTTGTTGCCCTAAGCAAGCGATTTGTTGCGGATTCTGCTTTTGCCATGTTTCTGAAAACCACATCAGCATCGGTACGTGGGTCTGTTGGCTTGGTGCAATGGCATAAGGTGAACCATGTAAATACAGCCCATGTTCACCAGTCGACTCACCATGGTCAGATAAATACCAAAAACCTGTTTCAAAGTTTGAGTTTTGCTTTAATACACCAATCAGTTGACTCAACACATGGTCGGTATAAAAAATGGAGTTGTCATAACTATTTTTCAGCTGTTCAGGTGTGCAGGCTTGAATGGCATTGGTTTCACACATCGGTTGGAAAGGCTGAAACTTAGGCGTTGAACGCTTATAGTAAGCTGGTCCATGACTGCCCATTTGGTGTAACACAATTAAACGTGGCGTTTTATCATCAGCCGCAATACCAGCCATATAGGCTTTTAAGCTATCCACCAAAATTTCATCGGTACATTCGCCATCGGCTGAACACCATTTTTTCTGTATCGGTTCTGGAATTTTATACTGTTCAACCCGATCACAAACGCCTTTACAGCCAGAGTTATTGTCAATCCATGTCACTTTGTAACCAGCACGCTGTGCAAGATCTAATAAACCTTCACGGTGGTGCGCTAACTGTGCATCATAGTTTTCACGTGGCATGCCTGAAAACATACAAGGCACAGAAACCGCAGTGGCTGTCCCGCAAGAACTGACTTGATTAAAGTTGATGACATTGAGTTTTTCCAGCTCAGGATTGGTCTTTTTCGCATAGCCATTTAAAGAAAAACTTTCTGCACGTGCCGTTTCACCGACCACCAAAACCATCAATTTCGGCAAGTTTTGCTGTCCGACTTGCTTCATCAAATGAGCATCTTCACCATAAGTCACTAACGGTAAATGCTGCTGTGGTCGATTCTTTTTATAATACGACAGGGTTGAACTGATCGCATTTTGCGGTGAAATCATCCCTTTGAGATCACGATGCTCACGGAAAATCGCGGCATAATCAACAAAGAAAATAAACAACATGCCTGCAATCAGTAAAATAGAAACTGCACTACCGAACAGCTTGTGCAATAACACGGTTTTGAAAGGATCACGGCGGATTTTGACCTTAAATAAAACCACTAAAGGTAGTACCACCATCGCCCCAATCCACAGCACAAGTCGCCATGACAACAAGTCGCGCACTTCATTGCCATCAGTTTGCATCATGTTTTGGATCTGATCTGGTGTGATCGAAACGCCTAAGCTGTTGACAAAATATGCACTCATTCCACCAATGATGATCAATAGCGCAGCCACCCCTTTAGCCATCGGTCGCCACTGTAACAGCTGAAAAACCAAATGATAAAAAGCCAACACCACCAAAATGGTAGCACCGATAAAGGCATAAGCTTTGAAACCATGATACGGTGTAAGCAACTGAACTTGCTTATAGAACATCACGTTTAAAACCACGGCTAACCACAGCGCCAAATAGATGTTAAAGCGCGAAAGTGAAACTTCTTTAAAAATAGACTGCAAATTGAACATTTTAAATCATGTCTTGCTGAGCGGATGCCCCAATGTAGTTTTCTAAACTTAAAACTCGCTTAAATAAAAAAGGCGCTGTGGCCGAATATATAAAGTCATACCGATCAGTTAGCCCACAATATTATTTAATACGCGGAAACGTCATCCGAAACCTGCATGTCCATTTAAAAGGAATGTTTTTGCAAAATGATCATTTAAATGCAGAAAAGAAAAAGGTTTTGCGGAAGACAAATGTTTTTGGTTCTTTTGGCTCAACCGAAGAACGGACGAGCTCCAAATATTGAATTTTAAAATACGAAGATTCCATCGTGAACGACAAAAAATTAAGGAGTTTCTATAAAACTCCTTAACTCATTCGCATTAATCTTTAGAGACTTTGCCCTTTCTATCACTTAAACATTAAAATTTGTATTCAATCCCTGTGCCTACTACAGGTTGTTTGGTTTCAAATGATGCTTGTTCAAGCGTCAAAATCCCTGCGTAACCATAAGCTTTGACTTGCTTGGTAAAGGCATAATCAGCACCTGCAATGAACTGCTGTGCATCAAAGTCATCTTTAGATGTTTTAAAGCTGGTTGAGTTTTGACTGTATTGCGCTTTCACTGTCCAAGCTTTGGCAGTCGGTAAGTTATATTCAGCCCCAACCAACCAGCCTTGTGCATCGTCTATGGCAGCCGCGGCAGCATCATTGCCTTGTACATCCGCCACTTCAGAAGTTTGATATAAGGCTTTCAATGCCAAACCATTATTGAGATTTACTCGACCAATAGCACGCAAGGTATCTGCTGCGGCAAAAGCACTGCCTGCTACCCCGCCAGTCACTTCAGGCGCTGACGCATTTAAAGTGCCACGCCCTGCAAAGGTTGACGGAATGGCCTTATCATAACCAACCCCTGCAACAAACTTTTTACTGTCATAGACTACTGATGCTGACCAAGCATCGCCCAGACCACGCCCTGCAACTTTTGCCCCGCCTTTAGATTTTTCAATACCACCAGCTTCACCTGTTGCTAACAGTGCCGCAGCTTTCAGTTTACCTGCGCCCACTCCCCAAGCAGGTGTTTCATAGACCAGCACATTATCAACTCGGTTTTCACCCGTGAAAATCCCCGCCACATCAGCTTTGTTGGCCACATAGTTATTAAAGGTATCTACCACTGAAGACAGTTGTTTAACCGGGGTATCAATTTTACCGACTTTCAATGTACCCAATTTCTGGTCTTGTAAGCCAACGAGTAAATTACGCGGAACGAAAGTATCCGTGCTACCGCCATTGTCTACATAGAAGGTAAATTCAGCTTGGTATAGTGCGTTTAAGCGATCTGTCAGCTTCTCTTCACCTTTTAACCCCAAAAACGAGTTGTTAGAGTTTAACTCGACCACATCGCGGTCTTTATTTGGCGAGGCATTGTCTTCAGGTAAATAATCGGCCGTGACATCAATTTCACCATAAAAAGTAGGTGCTGCGAATGTTACCCCTGCCACTAAACTTAAAGCGATTGCGGCTGCAATTTGTGTTTTCATTATCAAAATATCCTACGGTAAATTTGTTACAAATATTACCGTTCAGACATATATGACTGAACAATTAAAAAATTATTTAGTTATATTTTTTAATTGTTTACATCACTATTTAGCACTTTTTATGATTTATTTATGAATCAATTATGAAAGGTCTGAATGCATCGCAATGCCACGCCATTTGAAGATAAACCACAGGCTCAACATCGCAATGACCACAATCATACACAGATAATTAAAATAGCCGAGCCAATCTCCCAATAGACCGCTCACACTATACAAACCACCACTGACGGTGGCCATCAACGCCACTTGAAAAGTAAAATCCGTGCCTGCCAGATGTTTACGACTGTACTGCATCACTAGGGTGAGCATGACCACCAACAGCATCGATGAAGTCATATCTTCAAAGGCATTGATTAGATAAATCAGCCACGGCTGAATACTGTGCTGGTTTTCATATTGAAAGGCTAACCATGTATAAGCTGCCAGACTGAATATTTTAAGCACTGAGTACAGCGCTAAAGCCGTGGCACGGCGAATCAACTTCAAACTATAGCCCGCAAGTCCTGCACCTATTAAGGCGGCACATGCACCCAACATGGTGACATAAAGCCCTATCTGAGAAAAACTCAGACCCAAATCGACCATCAAAGGTTTCAAAAGTGGCCCTGCTAAACCATCAGCTATTTTAAAACTCAATAACACTGCTAACCATGCTACAAGCAAAGGACTCTGGACAAAATAAGCCAAATAGTTTTTGATCTGCTGGATATTAAAAGGTGTGGTCTGAGCTGCAGATACCTCTCGATGCTTTGGCTCTAGATAAATTAAAATCGGCAGCGTGTTTATAAAGACCATTGCAGCTAGCATCAAAAAAGTGCTCTGCCAACTCAGCCAATCTAATGCCCACAAGATTGCTCCACCACCGACAATAAAACCCAGACGCGATCCAATCACCTGAAAGGTATTGCCCCAGTGCTGTTGTTCCCCTTTTAAAATATTGACCGCCAACCCATCGGTTGCAATATCTTGTGTTGCCCCTAGCAAATTCATACTCAGGAGGCCCACAAAGAAAGCCCATAAATAAATAGGTTGATTTAATCCATCAATCGGGAGGAAAGACAGTCCGATCAGCACCAGCACCGTAAGAAACTGCAATGGAATAATCCAACTCCGATAGTGGCCGAAACGGGTGATCCCAAAACGATCTAACACAGGTGCCCAAAACACTTTGATCGACCACGGCAACATCAGCAGTCCGAAGCCCCCAATCTGTGCCAATGAAACACCCTGTGCTCTTAAAATGACAGGCAAGGCATGAGTCATAAACCCGACAGGTAAGCCCTGTGCCCAATACAATGAAAACAGCAAAATATATACATTGCGAGTCTGTAGCATGCTGTTCCTATATACATGGATTGGTCAAAATGTTCATCTGAGATCGGTATCCCTTCACTTTTTTTGCCAATGAATTCAAGCCGATCAGTGCTTATGATGAGATCATATACATCTTGGTCGATTGAGTATAATAACAATGAACCAATATTTTCCAGAACTACCAGATCAAGTTCCAAGTCGTAACTCATCTGCATTCACTCGCGCTATTTTTAAGCAGCTTTATTTGACGCAAGGTTGGCACTTTGTTGGCGAATTTCCCAATCTACCTAAAGCGGTAGCAATTATTTCACCGCATACCTCAAATATCGATGCATGGCATGGCTTTACGGCTCTATTGGGCTTGGGCCTGCAAATCACCATTTTTGGTAAGAACAGTTTGTTTCATACCCCACTGAAACCATTACTTGAGTGGATTGGCGTCATTCCTGTCAATCGTAGCCATGCTCAAGGGTTAACCCAAAATATTATCGATATTATTCACAGCAAAGAAAAAATTTGGGTCGGTATGGCGCCTGAAGGCACACGTAAGCAAGCCGAAGCCATCCGTAGTGGCTTTTATCGCATTGCGTATGGTGCACAGATTCCAATTGTGATGTTTTCCTTTGACTATGCGCAAAAAACTATTCACTGCTTGGGCGTGTTTCATCCTACTGGATATTTTGAGCAAGACCTAGAGCATATTTTAGATCTGTATATCGGCAAATTTTCAGCCAAGAACCCAAAATGGTTGGCCAAGCCTTTACAAAAACGCTTAAAAAATAGCTAGTAAATCAAGGTCGAATCTGCTGAGATGTGCACCATTATTTGTTTTGCATTTTAGTACTGTTGACCATGAATTTTGCTCGTTTATCTCTGATTGGTGCACTCACACTGACTATGGCAGGATGTGATCTTGCATCAAAGAAAACACCAACAACTACTCCTATTCAAGCTCGTGAACCTGTGATTGCGATTGCACTCGGCGGTGGCGGTGCCAAAGGTTTTGCACACATTGGGGTGCTTAAAGTTTTAGAGTCACATGGTATTAAACCTAAAATTGTTACGGGAACCAGTGCGGGAAGTTTTGTGGGCAGTATCTATGCCAGTGGTAAAACGCCTTTCCAGCTTCAGCAAATTGCCTTGACCTTAAAAGAATCGGACATTCGAGACTTAACCCTCAACTCCCAAGGGTTTGTTCAAGGTCAAAAGCTACAAGACTATGTCAACAAACACGTCGGCAACAAACCAATTCAACAGTTCCCTATCCGCTTTGCTGCGGTGGCGACCCGTCTTGACACTGGACGTAAGGCCGACTTTATCAAAGGCAATGCGGGCCAAGCAGTACGTGCTTCATGCAGTATTCCGAACGTTTTTGTCCCTGCGGTGATTGGTCGAACCAAGTATGTCGATGGCGGTCTGGTCAGCCCAATTCCAGTCAAAACAGCCAAGGACATGGGCGCGGATATTGTGATCGCGATTGATATTTCAGCTCGTCCTGTCGGCAACAAACCCCTCAATATGTGGGGCTTGCTCGACCAGACCATTAATATTATGGGGCAGCAAAGCATCAATGAAGAATTGAGCCAAGCGACTGTGGTGATTCAACCCAAAGTCGGACACTTGGGCACTTTGGACTTAAAATCCAGCAATCAATCTATTTTAGAAGGTGAAAAAGCCGCGCAGCTCAAAATTAAATCGATCGAAAAAGCCATTGTCGATTTTAAAAAGACCCCTGCTGCCTTTAAACCAGTCCCTAAAGCCAAATTCTAAAAAATTTGATTTTTAATATTCAAAGACTTATTCATCTGCTAAATTGATATAGATGCTTCTGCATCTATATCCCTATAACGAATATATGAGTAGATGTATGGAATTTGCTTTTGAACCTTGGCACTGGTTTGTATTGGGCGTTCTGTTAATGTTATCAGAGCTGATTCTGCCTGCTTTTGCCGCATTGTGGTTCGGTATTGCGGCCATTATGGTCGGTATTCTGTACTGGATGTTCCCCATGATGGGTGTTACCACGCAGTTTGTGACGTGGATTATTTTGTCGATTTTATGCACTTTACTTTGGTTTAAATTTATTAAACCGCTTTCGACTGACAAAACCAAGGCAGGACTATCTCGCGAAGCAACCATCGGTCAAATTGGCATGGTGATTCAAGCGAGTCCTGAAAATGAACACATTCGCGTTCGCTTCCCCATTCCAGTACTCGGTTCAGATGAATGGAACTGTCGCACTTTAGATAAAGTCCACGTCGGCGACCGAGTGCGTGTCGTTGAAATACTGGGCAATGATTTAATGGTCAAAGCACATCTCTCAACCAACGAAAATAGATAAAAGTGAGTTAAGCATATGTCTGGTGGATTTATTGTCGTTTTAGCAATTTTGGCTTTTGCCGCTGTCACCATTTTTAAAGGTGTCCGTATTGTTCCACAAGGTTATAAATGGATCGTGCAACGTCTGGGTAAATACCATACCACGTTGAATCCAGGTCTCAACTTTGTGATTCCTTATGTCGATGAAGTGGCTTATAAAGTGACGACCAAAGACATTGTATTAGACATTCCCTCTCAAGAAGTGATTACCCGCGATAATGCCGTTTTGCTCATGAATGCAGTGGCCTATATCAACATCACCACGCCTGTAAATGCCGTCTATGGGATTGAAAACTATACATGGGCCATTCAAAACTTAGTGCAAACGTCACTACGTTCAATCGTTGGTGAAATGGATCTTGATGATGCGCTATCGTCTCGTGATCACATTAAAGCCAAACTTAAAGCAGCCATTTCGGATGATATTTCAGACTGGGGCATTACCCTCAAAACCGTTGAAATTCAAGATATTCAACCCTCTTCAACCATGCAAGCCGCAATGGAAGCGCAAGCGGCAGCTGAACGTCAACGTCGTGCGACCGTGACCAAAGCCGATGGTGAAAAACAAGCAGCGATTTTAGAGGCAGACGGCCGTTTAGAAGCGTCTCGTCGTGATGCAGAAGCACAAGTGGTCTTAGCGGAGTCTTCTCAGCGTGCCATTGAAATGGTCACTTCGGCTGTGGGCGACAAGGAAATTCCTGTGGCTTACTTGTTGGGCGAACAATATGTCAAAGCGATGCAAGACATGTCTAAATCGAACAATGCTAAAACAGTGGTGTTGCCAGCCGATATTTTAAGTACCATCCGTGGTGTTATGGGACGTAAAGACATCTAACTGATGCTTGATTTGATTGAATGAGGACAGCTTTCGAGCTGTCTTTTTTATTGTGGTTGAGGAAAAACTCAAGCCTCTAAGAAACAAGCATTAAAAAAGAGGACACGCTATGTCCTCTTTTTTAATCTAAACACTCAAACTTAGCTTTGGCGAGCCAATAAAAACTGTGAAATCTGATTAAGTTCTGCTGCCGCATCAGTTGGGAAATAAGCCAGAGCAGCAAAGGCTTGATCATGCAAAGTCTTGGCATACTCTTGTGCAGCGCCTAGCCCCATCAAGGCTGGATAAGTCGATTTTTCGACTTGCTCATCCTTCCCTGCGGTTTTACCCAGTACATCTGTATTTGAAATGATATCTAAAATATCGTCTTGCACCTGAAAAGCCAAACCAATTGCCTGCGCATATTCGCGTAACTTTGGAATCGCTTGATCGCAACCGTCAAATACAGTCACCGCGGCCATCATCACCGCAGCAGAAATCAATGCACCCGTTTTATTTCGGTGGATATTTTCAAGTGCAGCCTGATCGACGCGTTTACCTTCGGCTTGTAGGTCGAGGACTTGTCCACACACCATTTTAGAGCTCGCTGTCGCTAAAATTTGCATCTGCTTCAGTACAATACCCTGATCAACCACTGGGCCAGCATCAAACAGTCGACTACCTAAAATTTCAAACGCCATGGACTGCAAGATATCTCCCGCAAGCAAAGCAGTATCTTCACCATAAGCCACGTGACAGGTCGGCTGACCACGACGCAAAAGATCATTGTCCATACACGGCAAATCATCATGTGCCAAGGAATAACAATGAATCAGTTCCACAGCCACAGCGGCACGGCGCACGGCAGCGGCATTATTGTTTGGATTTAAATGTGCCGTGGCATAACACAGCGCAGGACGCACACGTTTGCCACCTAACATGACAGCATGATGCACGGCACTCTTTAACGGTTCCGGAATTGAAAAAGCATCAAGTGCCGTCAATAAATCATCGTGAATACGTTGTTGAGCCTGTTGGAGTGCATTTGCTGATACGTCGGTTAGTGCTGACACATTCGCCTCGAATAACAATAGGATAAATTAATCTGGTACTCAGTTTGCCTGAGCCGATCATTTGAAATGATCTGTTGGCATGATACTGCTTTCTGCCCGCTTTCTCTATGCCGAAAGCACAAACAAGGCGCAGTATTCTATTAATTTTTGCGGACGAGGTGATAAGAATGACTTTTCTACTATTTCAAGCAGCCATTACACAAGCAATCAAGCTCTAAAATTCACTGCTCATGCTCTTAGTTATTTTTAGCCTTCTTATCACAGACCTAGAGTTGACATAAAAAAAACCTCCACAGAGAGAGGCTTTTACATAGCACTACTCCAAGCTTTCCGCTGGAATACGCACCCAACCTTCCATCAACACGCGAGCACTACGACTCATGACAGCTTTTTTCACTACCCACTGACCCTTTTCTTGTATCGCTTGCGCTCCCACACGTAAGGTCCCTGAAGGATGACCAAAACGAACGGCTTCACGTGCTCCACCTCCCGCGGCCAAATTGACCAAGGTTCCAGGTATCGCTGCTGCGGTACCAATGGCAACAGCCGCTGTACCCATCATCGCATGGTGTAATTTACCCATAGAAAGTGCACGAACCAATAAATCGGTGTCTTGCTCTGTAATGGTTTTACCACTCGACGAGACATATTGTTTTGGCTTAGAAACAAAAGCAATTTTAGGCGTGTGTTGACGACTGGCAGCTTCAGAAATGTCTTGAATCAGCCCCATCTGTTTTGCACCATAGGCACGAATGGTTTCAAAACGCGCTAAAGCTTTAGCATCGCCATTAATTGCGTCTTGTAATTCACTCCCCGTGTAGCCAATGTCTTCTGCATTTAAGAAAATGGTCGGAATACCTGCATTGATAAACGTTGCTTGAAAGCAACCAATCTCTGGAACCTCTAAAGTGTCAACCAAATTCCCTGTTGGGAACATTGCACCCCCATCTTCACCATCATCGGCTGGATCTAAAAATTCAATTTGCACTTCTGCAGCTGGGAACGTCACGCCATCCAGTTCAAAACCACCTGTTTCTTGAACTTGGCCCTGCGTAATAGGTACGTGTGCAATAATGGTTTTTTGAATATTCACCTGCCAAATGCGGACTGTGCAGATGCCATTTTCGGGAATACGTGCAGCATCGACCAAACCATTTGAAATCGCAAATGAGCCTACAGCAGCCGTTAAGTTGCCACAGTTTCCGCTCCAGTCGACAAAAGGCTGATCAATCGACACTTGCCCAAATAAATAGTCGACATCATGTTCGGGCTGTTGGCTCTTCGCTAAAATCACCGTTTTACTGGTACTCGATGTTGCACCACCCATACCATCAATCTGCTTTGCATAAGGATCCGGGCTACCAATCACACGGAGCAATAACTGATCTCGAACGCGTCCAGCCTGTTGCGCGGCTTCTGGGAGATCATCTAATTTAAAGAATACGCCCTTACTGGTCCCTCCACGCATATACGTTGCTGGAATTTTGATTTGCGGTGCAAAACTCATTTTTATTGAATCCTTCATATTTATCATTGTGTTAAGTCAAAAGATCTGATTTAACTTAGGCTCATCATACCTTTTTTCCCTATGCCTACGTAAAATACAGACTTAAGTCTAAAAAAACATCATTTGTGAACGTCCGGTTTCCAAATAAAATTCCTGATTTGATAATTTAAATAAAATTAATATATTGATTCGTATGTTTTTTATTTACAATTCATTACACATTATTTTTCATATGAATAATAACTTTTTTTCATGGATTTTGAGCTACTATGCGATTTCTTCGCGATCTATTACAATCGGAAACACTTATCCATTGTCGGGCTGAAATAACTTGAATAAAGAGTCGTCTCAACTTCAGCGTGGCTTAAAGAACCGTCATATTCAATTGATTGCCATGGGCGGCGCAATTGGTACTGGCTTATTTTTAGGTTCCGCACATGTGATTGAATCTGCTGGCCCATCTATTATTTTGGGCTATGCAATTGGCGGTTTAATTGCATTTCTAATCATGCGTCAACTTGGGGAAATGATCGTTGAGGAACCTGTAGCTGGTTCTTTTAGTCATTTTGCAAACAAATACTGGGGTAAATTTGCAGGCTTTCTTGCAGGCTGGAACTACTGGATTCTATATGTTCTAGTGGCCATGACCGAGCTGACCGCTGTTGCGAAGTATATCAACTACTGGTGGCCCCATATTCCTGCATGGGCATCTGTTCTCACCTTCTTTGTGATCATTACCTTAGTCAATTTAGGTAATGTGAAATTTTATGGTGAATCAGAGTTTTGGCTAGCTATCATCAAAGTCACGGCCGTCGTCGCCATGATTGTTTTTGGTCTTTATCTTTTGGCTACGGCAGGTACAGATTCTACGGCTTCATTCAGCAACCTTTGGTCACATGGTGGTTTCTTCCCGCATGGTGTTGAAGGTCTATTCTATATGCTTGCCTTCCTCATGTTTGCCTTTGGCGGTATTGAATTGATTGGTATGGCTGCAGCAGAAGCTGATAATCCACAAAAATCAATTCCTAAAGCAATCAACCAAGTGGTATTTCGTATCCTCATTTTCTATGTGGGTTCATTGACCATTTTGTTATCGCTTGTACCTTGGAATGAATTGCAACTTGGCGGCTTAGATAAGAGCCCATTTGTAATGATCTTCAGTCAATTAGGTATTGGTTGGGCTGCGCATTTACTGAATTTTATTATCTTGACTGCAGCACTTTCTGTATATAACAGCGGTATGTATGCTAACAGCCGCATGCTGTTTGGTTTAGCACAGCAAGGCAATGCACCTAAAATATTCAGTAAAACCAATAAGCAAGGTGTGCCAATTCCGGCAGTCTTGTTCTCTGCATTGCTCATTTTCGGTTGTGTACTGTTGAATTATTTTGCGCCAGAAGATGCTCTCAGCAACTTAATTTATATTGTTGTTGGCGCTTTGGTATTGAACTGGGCCATGATCAGCTTAACTCATCTTCAATTTATGAAGGCCATGAAAAGCGAAGCGAAAAAACCATTATTTCCTGCACTTTGGTCGCCTTTCAGTAACTACCTTGTTCTTGCATTTATTGCTGTAGTGCTTTACATCATGTGGACTCAAGGTTTAAGCGGCGCTGTGATAATGATTCCAATCTGGATCGTATTAATGTTCGTTCTATACAAAATTTTGTATAGAAAAGCATAAAATATTCATTTTTAAATAGTTATTGTTTCGGCAATAACTATTTTTTTTGATTAAAATCAGCTACATTAACCGCACTTTTGCGCTCTTAGCTTAACTGGATAGAGCAGTTGCCTCCTAAGCGACCGACGTGGGTTCGAGTCCCGCAGAGCGCACCAAATCCTTAAACCCATATGCGCTTATTTTCATCACTTCACATAAAAATCAACAACTTAAAACCAACATGTAGCTTTTCTTAACTCTATACAACTTAATATAGCTTTAAATAATGAGTACCTAGCCCGATTTTATCCACTTTCACGTACTCATTTTCATGGCTAAACTGTTCAAACCCCTTACAAATCCGCAGTATGCATCTGTAAAACAGCGAGATAAGGAGTACACTCTATTTGATGGTATGGATTAATATTACTCATTCGTACATCCGGCACAAAGACATAGCGCTAGTGAATAGCCACCAAAATTCTAGACACACATAACCATTTTTTAGTTATTTGATTCCATCAAGGGATATCGAGGAAAACCCCACCAACATTTAGAATGCGAAGGGGCTTAAATATAGATTCATATTTCATCTTTGGAGGAGTTTATATTTTTTCTACTCCACTCCTATTACTTCCTTAGCCACTGTATTGTATGTACCTGAACTATACTCTCCCATAAGCTCACTATATGAAAATTCATATTGAGTGGAGCCCTCAGTGTATCGAACCAACCATCCCTCATCGTCAGAGTTTTTCAACTTTTGACATGCCGATATCATCTTCTTTTTAATAAAAATAAAGATAAGTTGCTCACTTTTTTCAGTATCGCAATTATTAGGAATTTTGGTTCTATCTGCATTGTCTTCAAGTACAACAATGGATCGATATAAGTCATTATCATCAATGATAGCCCCAATTTGTACAAGAATATTTTCTGCAGAAGGACTCAGAACAACTTCATTTTTTCGAATTTCTGCCTTGTAACACCCAGCTAAAATCAAACAAAAGCTTAAGCTCCCAGCCAATAATATTTTTTTCATAATAATTTCCTAATTAGGTGCTTAATAAAATAAAAAATTATAGCTAGTAAAGTTTATTTCTATTGTGATGAATAACGAATCTCATCAAGAAAAATTTACTACCACCCTTTATTGAAAATAGGTATTAAAAAGAATTCAATACGGCCCACTAAGATGACCAATTGATATAGTAGGGTCACATTCTTCTAAATCACCAATCATTTTTCCAAACGAAACATCTATTATTATCATAATTGTATCTGTGTTCACTGATGCTTCAATTGGCTCAACTCTCAAATTTGCTGAAGGTAATGGAATTTCAGCAACAACAAAAGACTCTTTTGATGGTGATAGTACTTGACAACCAACTAAGAAAAATAGCGCCCAAGAAATTAAGATCAATATCATTTTAATAACAATATTTTGACTTTTTATCGATTATACAAGATTAGATCTTTATATGAAGCCAAAACCAAGACTCAAATCGATATTCAAAATAGCTGTTCTCAATAGATGCACTGAATGAGCCAAATTTCATACCCAATTTTTCCCTTCTATTTTAGTCCTATAGCACTGATTTCATCCTGAAATCTTGGTATAACAAAGCCTCCCTGTTTTAAAAAATATTTTTATGAATAATATTAATTTAATTTATAGGTCAATCGTTTACCAATTTTATTTATTACGTAATTAAATTACGTATTGAATAATAATTTAGATCAAGTATGATGAATTAAAACTTCTACACTTGTTCACTCAACATTGAGAATGTTGCTGAACAGGTGCCCCATGTCAGACAAACGGATTTGTCTCTCTCGCTCTAGAATTGTAGCGACCAGTCCGTTAGCTCTGAAAGGAATCGTTAAAAAGATAAGCAATAGGATTGCTTAAAAAGAAATGAGGACGTTGTATGAATGAATTAGCCAACCCATTAGAACTGTGTGGATTCGAATTTATTGAATTTGTTTCTAAAGATGGTCAGCTAGATGCGGTGTTTGAAACCATTGGGTTTAGCAGAGTGGCAAAACATAAGTCTAAAAATGCGTATTTATGGCGTCAGGGCAAAATTAATATCATTCTAAATTATCAGCCTGAATCGTATGCAGCTTATTTCTATAAAGAACACGGCCCTTCTGCCTGTGCAATGGGTTTCCGCACCAAGAATGCGGCAAAGGCATTTAAAAAGGCGTTAGAAATTGGTGCTGAACCAATTTACAACCAAGTTGGCCCGATGGAGCTGAATATCCCAGCAATTAAAGGGATTGGTGGCTCTCCTATTTTACTCGTCGATTGTGACATTTACCAAAATGACTTCATCTTCTTTGATGATGTACCCTCCCATCCTGTCGGCACAGGTTTATATGAAATCGACCATTTGACCCATAATGTTTATAAAGGCCGTATGCAGTATTGGTCTGATTTCTATGAAAAGATTTTTAACTTCCAAGAAATTCGCTACTTCGATATTAAAGGTGAATATACTGGCCTGACGTCCAAGGCACTGACGGCACCAGATGGTAAAATCCGTATTCCGCTGAATGAAGATTCGGATAAAGGAAATGGGCAGATTGCCGAATTCCTCAATGAATTTAACGGTGAAGGCATTCAGCATATTGCCTTCATTTGTGATGACCTGATTAGCACTTGGGACAAACTCAAAGCTTTAGGTGCCAAGTTCATGACACCTCCACCCAATACCTACTATGAAATGCTAGATGAACGTTTGCCTAACCACGGCGAACCTGCTGATGAACTACAAAAACGGGGCATCTTGCTGGATGGCAACACTAAAGACGGTAATAAACGTCTCCTCTTGCAAATTTTCTCCCAAAATATGCTAGGCCCTGTCTTCTTTGAATTTATTCAACGTAAAGATGACGACGGTTTTGGTGAAGGCAACTTTAAAGCGCTATTTGAGTCGATTGAACGCGATCAAATTAAACGTGGCGTTTTAGATGTATCTAAAGCTTAAACGATTTCTAGAATCTCCCTGTACATATAGTTTTATGTACAGGGAAATTTAACTTTTGTGCAAGAACTATACTCGTAAAATTAAAGTCTGCTCCGATGACAATATAAAAATAACTAAACATCATCATGGTTCAAGGCTTTATCTCACATGGATGAAGAATAAAAATGCAGCACATTGAACAAGGAAACCTGAAAAAAGGTTTAAGTAATCGTCATATTCAGCTCATCGCCCTCGGTGGTTCTATCGGCACGGGGCTATTCCTCGGTATTTCACAAACCATCAAACTCGCAGGACCTTCTGTTATTTTAGGCTATGCCATCGCAGGCCTCATTGCCTTCCTCATGATGCGCCAACTTGGTGAAATGATTGTGCATGAACCCGTGAGTGGTTCTTTTAGTCATTTTGCTTATAAATACTGGGGCAAGTTTGCGGGCTTTATGTCTGGCTGGAATTATTGGGTACTCAATATTTTAGTGTGTATGGCTGAACTCAGTGCTGTCGGCCTCTATATCCATTACTGGTGGCCTGATATTCCAACGTGGGTTTCTGCTTTGGGTTTCTTTATTTTCATTAATGTCATTAATTTACTGCACGTGAAATTATTTGGTGAAATGGAATTCTGGTTAGCCATTATTAAGGTCGTGGCAATTATTGCCATGATTGCTTTTGGTAGTTACTTGCTGGCTAGCGGTAGTGGTCATAGCCAGTCTAGCTTACAAAATTTATGGCAGCTCGGTGGCTTCTTCCCCAATGGTATTACAGGTTTAGTGATGGCTATGGCCATGATTATGTTTGCTTTCGGTGGAATTGAACTGGTGGGCATTGCAGCAGCAGAGACAGATAACCCTCAAAAAACCCTCCCAAAAGCCGTCAATCAAATTGTTTACCGTGTCTTATTGTTTTATATCTTAAGCTTAGTCGTGATTTTGTCACTTTATCCATGGAATATGATGGCTGAAGGCGGTAGTCCTTTTGTATTGATTTTCGACTCTTTAGGCAGCCAGACCGTGGCCGCTGTTTTGAATTTTGTGGTTTTGACTGCGGCTGTTTCTGTCTATAACAGCACCAATTACTGTACCAGCCGAATGCTGCTTGGTCTGGCACAACAGGGCAATGCCCCAAAATTTTTAAGCAAAATTAATCCGCGTGGTATTCCTGTAAATGCCATTATCGTTTCAGCTTTCTTTACTTTAATATGTGTTCTGATTAACTATTTATTTCCTGAAAAAGCATTTAACTTACTCATGATGCTGGTCGTAGCGGCTATTGTGATTAACTGGGTCGTGATTTCTTATACACATTTAAAGTTTAAAAAAGCCATGAATCGCATGCAGATAAAAACTCACTTCCCAAGTGTGGCCTATCCATTTACCAATTATTTATGTATTGCCTTCATGGCGAGTATTCTGCTCATTATGAGTCGTAGCCCAGATATGCAAATTGCAGTTCTCATGATTCCAGTCTGGATCGCGATTTTACTGACGGCTTACCTCTTTAAACGGAAGCAAGAAGATCATGTTGCGTTGCTTGAAAAAAGTAAAATCACTTCCTTACCAGAAGCGTAATATCGTATTTATCATATTAGGATGTATTCATGTTTCAACATATTGATGCCTATGCAGGTGACCCGATTCTTTCTCTGATGGAGGAATTCAGCAAAGATGCGCGCCAGAATAAGGTCAACCTCAGTATCGGACTGTATTATAATGAAGATAATATCGTGCCACAGCTACAGTCGGTTCAAAAAGCCTATACACATTTAATTCCTGACTATGACAAAGTCCGAGTCTATTTGCCAATGGATGGACTCAAGAGCTTTAATCAGACTGCACAAGAACTGATTTTCGGTCAGGCTAGCCCTGCTCGTCAGCAAGGGCGTGTCGTCACCATTCAGACTTTGGGTGGTTCTGGTGCACTCAAAGTGGGGGCAGACTTTTTGAACAAATACTTTCCGCAGTCCGAGATCTGGGTCAGTCAGCCGACTTGGGAAAACCATATTGCGATCTTTAATGGCGCTGGTGTTCAAACCCATTTCTACCCTTATTATGATGCGGACACCCATGCCGTAAATCTAACGGCGATGCTAGATACCTTAAGGCAGCTACCTGCTCAAAGTATCGTACTACTGCATCCTTGCTGTCATAACCCTACAGGTGCAGATTTAGAGCCTCATGAATGGGATCAAGTGATTGAGGTTCTAAAAGCAAATGACTTGATTCCTTTCTTGGACATGGCCTATCAAGGTTTTGGTCAAGGATTGGAGCAAGATGCTTATGCGATACACGCGCTAGATCGATCTGGTATGAACTTTATTGTCAGCCATTCTTTTTCGAAGATCTTTTCCTTATATGGCGAACGCGTTGGTAGCTTAAGCTTTGTCTGCGATGACGCAAACATTGCCCAAAATGTATTGGGTCAGCTTAAAGCGACAGTCCGCCGCATTTATTCTAGCCCAGCAGCCAACGGTGCGTTATTGGTGAGTCAGGTATTAAATGACACAGCGTTGTCTCAGCTATGGCAGTCTGAATTAGAAGAAATGCGTCAGCGCATTTTACTGATGCGTCGCTTACTTGAAGACAAACTCAGTCAAGCGCTACCAGATATGGACTTTAGCTATCTGACCCAGCAACAAGGCATGTTTAGTTATACCGGCTTAAGTGCAGAACAGGTCGATTTGCTCAAACAAGATTATGGTATTTATTTAGTCCGCAGTGGCCGTATGTGTACTGCTGGCCTAAATTTAAACAATATTGATTATGTAGCTGAGTCGATGGCGACCGTGCTTAAAGCTGCAAGTTCCGCTGAGTCTGTGCTTGCTTAAGGTATATCATGTTTACTTAGGCTTCTCACTCTAGGGTTAGAAGCCTTTTTTATCGTTATTTTTCAGAACTTGAATCAAGGCAACCTAAGTCTACGGGTTTCAGCTTAGCTATCTAGTTCGTGATTCCCCCTTCGCCTTTAGACAGCGCGGTAAAAAATCAAATATTTCGACTGCCAACCACCACAACCCAATAAAAAAATCCACCAAAGGGTGGATTTAAAACTTAATTCATCTTTTCAATGCAATCGACGCTTTTATATGGCAGCAGCCGGATGAAATAAAGCATCAATCTGCCGCTGTACGCCAAGTACATAATCAATTGCCTGCTGCATTTGTCCTTCAGGTAACTGATCTTCTGTGCCAATACAAGTAATGACATGATCCAGTTGCTGCGTGAAATTAAAGACTGGAATACTAATCGCATTGATCCCAGCCATCATATCTCCTGTGACTGAAGCATAACCTTGACTCAGAATTTTCGCTTTCAGTTCTAAAAAATCTTCCCAATTTGCAGGATACTGCTCTGGTTTAGCGCTACTTTCCCATTCTTTTTCCAATAATGGCTTGATGATGTGCTCAGGCTGAAAGCAGGCATGCAAGCGCCCTGTCGCAGATTTCAGCAGCGGCATGCGTGAACCAACTCGGGTAATAATATTAAAGACATGGTTAGATTCTAGAGACTGAACCACGACCGCACCATCGGCAAACCATTTACTCACATGAATACTGCAATTCAGACGTTGCTGAATGTCCTGAATATAACGCTGGCTTAATTCCAACATATCTGTTCGTTTGAGTGCATTCACCCCAAAAGCATGTGCGCGCTCACCTAAACTATAACGCCCATCCGCTAATTGCTGAGCATAGCCTTTACGAATCAAACTCACCACATAACGGTGTACTTTGGCCGGATGCATGGATAAAACTTCGGACAGCTCTTTTAACATCATCGGTGCATTATGTGCGGTTAATGCATCTAATACGGTTAATCCAACTTCCAGAGACTGAACCCCTCCCTGTATTTTTTCTTCCTCAACACTCATCGCTTTACCCTGCATAGCTGCATTAGTTGTCATAACTCCATTGGTGAATTGTACTACTTAAATCAAAAATGTGAGCCATCTAAACCTGACTCTCTCATTCAGAGTAGTACAACTCAACAATTTACATTATTCATAAATAAATTATTTATTGCGTAATTTTAAAATATAAGTATGATTCTATCTAGAACTTAAATTTTCCACGGAAAGGATCAATATCCATGAGCAAACGCTTGAAGTCATTTGTTGAAATTGCTGCACATTCAGATTTCCCGCTAGAAAACCTGCCTTATGGCATTTTTAGTGAAAAACACAATTCGCAGCCTCGTGCTGGCGTAGCACTGGGAGAATGGGTGGTTGATCTAGCGGTACTGGAAGCGCATGGTTATTGTAAACAGGCAGATGGCAAACTGCTCTTTAATCAGCCGACACTGAATATGTTTATTGAATCAGGTCAAGTCAATTGGTCTAAGGTCCGCGCAGAATTACAAGCTTTGTTGTCCGCAAATAATCCTGATCTTCGTGATAATCAGGCCCTGCGTGATCAGGTCTTCTTCAAACAATCAGACGTTAAAATGCATATGCCTGTACACATCTCAGGCTATACCGATTTCTATTCATCTAAAGAACATGCCACCAATGTCGGTTGCATGTTCCGTGACCCGAAAAATGCGCTGTTGCCCAACTGGTCAGAACTCCCTGTTGGTTATAATGGACGTGCCAGCTCAGTTATTGTGAGCGGCACTGACATTGTCCGTCCATCAGGACAAATCAAGCTGCCAGATTCAGAACGTCCCGTATTTTCTGCTTGCCGTAAACTCGACTTTGAACTTGAAACTGGTTTTATCGTAGGCAAGGCAAGTCAGCTGGGTCAACCTGTTCCAATTGAAAACGCTTGGGATCATATTTTCGGTATGGTGCTGTTTAATGACTGGTCTGCTCGTGACTTGCAGCAATGGGAATATGTGCCACTTGGTCCGTTTAATGCCAAAACTTTTGCGTCGTCTATTTCACCTTGGATTGTGACGCTAGAAGCACTTGAGCCATTTAAAACCAGTTCGCCTGAACAAGAGCCAAAACCTTTGGCTTATCTGTGTGAAGACAACAGCAGCAACAGCTATGACATTCATCTTTCGGTTGAAATTCAGCCTGAGAATGACGAAAAAAGTGATGTGATCTGCAAAACCAACTTTAAATATATGTACTGGTCCATGGCTCAGCAGCTCACACATCATACGATTGCGGGCTGTAACTTGCAGGTCGGTGATTTGATGGGTTCAGGGACCATTTCAGGGCCAACTCCAGATTCTTATGGTTCATTGCTCGAAATCACATGGAATGCCACCAAACCTTTAACGCTATCAAATGGCGAACAGCGTAACTTCATTCAAGACGGCGATACCATCATTATGAAAGGCTATTGCGAAAAAGATGATTTGCGTATTGGCTTTGGTGAAGTCAGCGGCAAAATTCTGCCAGCAGTGGATTTTGGTTTTACCCAATAATTGCAGACTAGGATCTTGCCCATGAAACTGTATACCTATTTTCGTAGTTCTGCGGCTTACCGAGTTCGTATTGGCCTGAATTTAAAAGGTCTGACTGCTGAACATGTACCTGTGCACTTAGTCAATAATGGTGGTGAACATCATAGTGAAAGCTACCGTCAAATCAATCCGAGTAAGCTGGTGCCCACATGGGCAGAGCAAGATTTTGTCTTGATCCAATCGCTAAGTATTCTTGAATATTTAGAAGAAAAATTCCCAGACATGGCCCTGCTCCCTCAAGACTTGCAGCAGCGTGCTTTGATCCGTGCATTTAGTTTGAGTATTGCCTGCGATATCCATCCACTCAACAACCTACGGGTACTTCAGTACCTGACGGGTACATTTGAAATAAGTGATGAGCAGAAAACAGCTTGGTATAAACACTGGGTTTTAACGGGCTTTAAAGCCCTTGAAGCACAACTGGAACAGTCAAATGGCAAATTCTGTTTTGGCAATCAGCCGACCCTAGCGGATTGCTGCCTGATTCCACAAGTCTATAACGCTCTACGTTTTAATCTTGATTTATCCGATTATCCAAAAATTTGTTCGATCTATACCCATTGCAACACTTTAGAAGCCTTTCAATACGCTGCACCTGAAATGCAACCTGATGCAACTTAAGTTTTTTATAAGGATATAAAAATGACCATTCAAATTGAAAAAATTCACCACGTGGCCTACCGTTGTAAAGATGCCAAAGAAACGGTGGAATGGTACAAAAAAAATCTAAACATGGATTTCATTCTCGCCTTTGCTGAAGACCATGTCCCTTCAACCAAAGCCTTTGATCCCTATATGCACCTCTTCCTAAACGCAGGAAACGGCAATGTGTTGGCTTTCTTTGAACTACCGACCCAGCCTGAAATGGGCCGCGATGAAAACACCCCCAAATGGGTGCAGCACATTGCACTCAAAGTCAAAGACCGTCATGCACTGATTGATGCGAAAGAACACCTAGAAGCCAATGGTATAGAGGTCTTGGGCATTACCAATCATGGTATTTTCCACTCAATTTATTTCTTTGATCCAAATGGTCATCGTTTGGAACTAGCCTATGACGATGAAAAAGCGCCACAAAAAATTGCCATGATTACTGAACAAATGAAATATGACATGTTAGAAGAATGGAGCAAAACCAAACGCGCGCCGCAGCATACGCATTTCCTACATGCAGATGAATTAAGCCATAACTCTCGTACCGCCAAAGTAGACGCTTAAGTCTGGCGGAAGTTGTGCTGATGGTGAATGCCTTAGAGGCAACTTCAACGATGATAAAAAAACGCAAAGCAGCTTCGGCTGCTTTTCTGATTTAAATAGATAGGATTTCTTATTTTAATTAGCTACTTAGAGCACCTTAAATCTCCTATCAATCATCAATAATTACTTTCCATTTGCTTCACGGCGAATCCTATTTCCGTCCTCATCCGTATCGAATCAAATCGAATTGTTCATGCATGAAACCTGTTTACGCATCCCTTTAAACTTATACGTTTTAGCTAGTCAAGTAGGCAGCAATTTCATCAGCCGCAGCTCTTGCTGTTCTGGACACTCCAATTAAAGTCGCCGATGCCATGCCTGTCCACTCACCATAGCCAACCAACCATAAATTATTTAGTTTCATTGAACGCCCATTATGGACAGCAACCGTTTGATCAGGCTCGACCACACCAAGACCTCTTAAATGATTGAGTGCGGGGTTAAACCCTGTACACCAAATGACAGCATCTACCGCTTGCATTGAACCATCAGCCCAAACTGCCGAATGCTCAGTAAATGCTACAAAAGGCTCTCGACTGTGCAAAACTCCTCGTGTTCTTGCCTCTTTGACACTGTCTATCATGACAATATCACCCAGACCACCAACAGGCTGATTGATCACTTTACCTTCCTGTTGGGCTTTTAAACGCTCCGTTGCCCGAAGAAACAAGACCCGCCCATCAACATCATCCGATAAAAATTGAGGTGGTGTTACTGTGACCCAAGTGGTATCTGCAACTTTTGAAACTTCAGCAAGAATTTGTGCGCCTGAGTTTCCGCCCCCCACCACGATGACTTTCTTGTTTTTAAAAGGCGCTGCATTCATATAGTCCGCTGAATGAAGCTGTATTCCTTTAAATTTTTCACGTCCAATATCATTAGGAATATGAGGCTTGCTCCATGTACCTGTTGCACTGACCACAGCCTTTGCCCGCCAATATTGATCTCCAGCATACACATCTAAATAGTCATCTTCTTGTTCAATATGATCGACATGGACTGGCCGAATGGTCGGAAATTGATAGCGTTGCTCGTATGCCGACAAATACTCGATCACTTCATTTCGCGTTGGGTAGGTGCGTTCAGTCGTTGGCATCATCCAACCTGACAACGAACTCCATGTATGCGGTGAAAAAAGACATAGCGACTGCCAAGCATGCAGCCATGCACCGCCAGCTTGCGATTGATCATCTAAAATCACAAATGGCACTTTTTTACGTTTGAGGAAATACGCTGTAGCAAGTGCCGACTGACCACCACCGATGATAACCACATCAACTTCTGCTTTTAGTTGAGCCAAAGCCACTCTCCCATTTGCTATAGTTAAGCCATATTCAAAATTAAAAAGCCCAGTCTATGCAACAGGCTGAGCGAATTTTACAAATTGATCAACTCTGTAATTGGGCTTTTCAATTGCTCAAGCTGCTTTTCAACATCTTTGATCATCTAAAGTTTATAAGCTACGTTGATTGACACGCTTAGATAATTCTTCTGCCGACTCTTTTCGCTCTGAATAACGGTCTGTGAGGTACTGACTTTGCCCACGCGTCAGTAGCGTGAATTTATACAGCTCCTCCATGACATCGACAATTCGATCATAAAAGGCTGAAGGTTTCATCCTGCCGTCTTCTTCAAACTCTAAAAAAGCTTTGGGAATAGACGATTGGTTTGGAATGGTGATCATACGCATCCAACGACCTAAAATACGCATCTGGTTTAAGCTATTAAAAGACTGTGAACCACCACTGACTTGCATGAGCGCCAAAGTCTTGCCTTGGGTTGCACGAATAGCACCACCTGCCAGTGGAATCCAGTCAATTTGCGATTTGAAAATTGAACTCATTGAGCCATGGCGTTCCGGCGAGCACCACACCATGCCCTCTGACCATGCCAAAAGTTCATGTAGTTGTTTGGCTTTTGGATGTTCCATATCCGCATCTTCAGGTAAGGGCAAGCCCTTAGGATGAAAAATTTTTACTTCAGCGCCAAACTGCTCCAAGATACGACCAGCTTCCATCACCGCCAATCGGCTGTATGAGCGCTCACGGTTTGAACCATACAGCAGCAAAATACGGGGTGGATGATCTAGCACTTTAGCTTGTACTTTTTCTAAAGTCGGTTGATCCAAAAGATTCATATCTACATTTGGGAGAGTCATAGAAATTACACCTCTTCTTTAAAAAACTTTTTTCTAAGCCACAAAGACACACTGACTAAAGCAATCAACACTGGTACTTCAACCAGTGGACCAATTACAGTAGTAAACGCCACAGGTGAAGCTAAACCAAAAGTTGCAATGGCTACAGCCAGCGCCAATTCAAAATTATTTCCCGCAGCAGTAAAAGAAATTGCTGTGGTTTTAGGATAGTCATTCCCCATCCATTTGCTCATGAAGAAGCTGATGAAGAACATCACGATAAAGTAGATTGTCAATGGAATCGCAATACGCAAGACATCGAGTGGCAAGCTCACTACATCGTTTCCTTTAAGGCTAAACATCGCCACAATCGTAAACAATAAAGCCAGCAAACTCAGTGGGCTAATCTTGGGTAAAAAGGTATTTTGATACCAAGCCAAACCTTTAGCACGAACCAAAATAAATCGGGTCATAAAGCCAAGAAAAAATGGAATCCCTAAATACACCAATACCGCATGGGTAATGGTCCAGAAATCGACATTGATCACCTGTCCTGCAATACCGAAATAAGGCGGTAAAAAGGTCAAGAAGAGCCAAGCATAAGTACTGAAGAATAAAATCTGGAAGATACTGTTAAAGGCCACCAATGCAGCAACATATTGGTTATCCCCACAGGCCAAACCGTTCCACACCAAGACCATCGCAATACAGCGTGCTAAACCAATCAAGATCAAGCCGGTCATATATTCAGGATAGCTATGTAAAAAAATGATGGCTAAGGCAAACATCAAAACAGGTGCAATAAGCCAGTTTTGTACTAAGGAGAGTGTCAGCGTTTTCTTATCTTTAAACACCTGTGGCAAAGCAGCATAGTCCACTTTTGCCAAAGGTGGATACATCATCAAAATCAAACCGATCGCAATCGGAATATTGACTGAATCCACACTCATTTTATCCAAAGCCACCGAGGCTTGCGGAAAGAACACACCAATCGCAATGCCCAATGCCATGGCAATAAAAATCCATAGCGTGAGGTTACGATCTAGAAAGGATAATCTTTGTTGAGCCATGATGATCTCATTCAATATGCGAAATTTGATTGATCGCGGCTATCAACTCAGGACGAGACATATGCGCTGTATCGAGTGCCAATAAAGCGTCTAAGCGTCGGTTGATATGATCAACGGTGACTTGGAAGGCTTTGAGTTTTTCTTCTTTCGGTAAATCCAAGTGTGATGGATCTGCTAAACCCCAATGTGCTTTGATTGCACCACCTAAATAGAGCGGACATGCTTCCTGAGCGGCTGAATCACAAACCGTAATCACCACATCAGGTTGGAATTGTTCGCAGTCATCAATGGTCTTACTCCACAAACCTTCGGTTGAAAGACCTAAGTTTTCCAAAGTTTCAATGGTCAATGGATGTACCTGTCCAGATGGCTTGCTACCTGCACTGTATGCTTTCCAACCCTCTGGGGCACGACTATTAAACAGCACTTCTGACAGGATGCTACGGCAACTATTTCCAGTACACAAAAAAAGGAATTTCATATTGTTCTACTCGCAATAACTATTGATTTGTTGAAATGATGGAGCAACTTTTGGCTGTAAATCAGCATTTTTAAGGGTGTTAAGTACGTCTATACACCAAGTAGGTAAATTGGGATTGAGACTGTAATAGACCCATTGTCCTTGACGTCGATCTTGTAAAAGACCAGAAGAGCGTAATAAGGCTAAATGCCGTGAAATCTTGGGTTGGCTGAGTTGTAGTTTTTCAGTCAAATCACAAACACACTGTTCATTATTTCCAAGAACCAACATGACGATGTTGAATCGCGTTTCATCAGCCAAACATTTAAAGAAATTGATTTGATCCATACTTTCACTCACTCTGACATATGGATATATCAATATTCACATATATCCATGAAATTTTTATTTCAAACGTAACCCATTTGCATCAAGCACTTGTTCACCATCCTCTTTAGTGAAAGCACCCTTTTGTGGGAGTGGCAGAATTTCTAAAACCAGTTCTGACGGACGACTTAAACGAGTTCCTAGTTCAGTCACCACGAATGGGCGGTTAATCAAAATTGGATACTGAAGCATAAAATTAAGCAATTGATCTTCAGTCCAATCCTCTTGATCAATTCCTAATTCTGTATATGGAGCAACATTTTTACGAATCGCTTCTCTCACCGTTAAACCTGCATCCGCGATCATTTGAATCAGTTCATTTTTAGATGGAGGTGTTACAAGGTACTCAATCACTTCAGGTTCAATATTGGCATTACGGATTAACGCCAATGTATTACGTGATGTACCACATTCAGGGTTGTGATAAATCTTAACTTTTGGAGTAGCAGACATTTGCTCAAACTCAATTGAATCTTTATATATACTTATATATGAATAATCATATATATGCAACTCCATATTTAAAGAATATAAAATGATCTTTTTTGAATATATAGTGATCGAATGAGCGTGTTAAAATTAGATAAAACCCAAGATTTAGAGGTCAAGCTATGGAAACAGTCATGATTACTTTGATCTTAGTTATTATTTTGATTTTACTTGTCATATTCTATAAAAAGAAAAAATAAACCATGGCTTTTGGGTTTACGAATAGACTCAGTAATGCCCGCCCAATTAATCGGTAACAAGGTAAGACAGCTTTTCGCTCTCTTCTTAGCTTAGGAATTTCTGAATTATAGCCCATAAAATCAGCAACGACCTCTAACGCTTTAATACAGCGTTAGAGGGATAATGATCTCAAGATTGTATTGCTTCGGCTGTCTATTTTGCCGTATTAGGCACCATCACCAGCCCAAACCATATCCACTTTTTTTAAGCATTGCTTAATGCACTAACTAAATCACCAGTACCCTTCAAGTCAGACACCTGTCCGTCCAAAGGCTGACTAAACTGGATTCGCTGAATCTTTGCTGCCCGCTCTGCGGAGAACACTGGGATTTGACTCATCGCAAATTCAGACAGTGCGGTAATGGTCAGTGAGGGATTCACACCTAAATTTCCAGGTACAATCGAACCATCTAATACGCGTAAATTTTGATAACCAAAGACTTGACCTGTGAAGTCCACAACGCCATTCGACTTATCATTGCCCATCGCGACACCACTCATAATATGTGCTGTCGTTGGCGTTCCCAGTAAAATTTCGGTAAGTGCAGAACCTGATTCTCCACCCAACTTTTGTGCAATCATTTTAGTGGCTTCTTCTGCCGCAGGGAATGAAACGGTGAGTGGCGTGTCCCCTTCTTTTTGCACAGCAGTGATACTATTTTTGAACAGTCGATACCACTTTCTACGCCATTCAAAATGAATGAATGCTTCAGACTTTTGCATTACCAATAAAATGATCGAATCTTTGGCTTTACCCTTATAACGCAGTACTTTAAAGGTTTTTAAGGGATGTATTAAAGTGTTTAGCACAAACTTCATAAAGCGCATAAAGCCCTGACCAGTCACCATCGGCACATATGGAATATAAATCCATGAAGCATCCGCACCTTCAGGGAAACGTGTGACCTCGATATTGGTATCTGCATCGACTGAAATAAAGGAGCTGATTGCCACACCATCATCCAGTTTTTTACCAGTATTGTTCACTGTGGTCAGGGTTTCCGAGTTCGTCCGAACTTCCTGTCCCAGCAATGAAGAAATATTGGGTAAAGTTTTATGCTGATCACGCATTTTTAACAACATCGGTACAGTGCCCATTACACCCGCAGATAACACCACCCCATGACTGCGCAAACTATACTGACGAACTTGTTTCCCAAGGGTTTCTTTGACTATTACTTCGTAACCTGCGCTACCATCTTCATTCAGTGGTGTAATTTTCACCACTTCTGAACTTGGACGAATTTCAACGCCATTACGCTCAGCAAAATACAGGTAATTCTTCATGAGGGTGTTTTTGGCATTATTACGACAGCCCAACATACAACTGCCACAATAAATACAGGAGTTACGATCTGGTCCATCTCCATTGAAATACGGATCTTTCGCTAATTGTCCTTCTTGACCAGCTACTTGCGAAAAGAAGACCCCCGTATTCACCGTTTTAAATGAATTTGCATATCCAATTTCACTCGCAACTTCTTTTAACGTGTCGTCTGCAATATTGGTATAAGTATTATTCGCTGTACCCAACATACGTTGAGCGAGACCATAAAACGGCTTTAAGGTGTCTTTCCAGTCTTTACGAATCTTGGTCCACGCCTCGGACTCAAAAACAGCATCAGGTGGAATTAAATGTACATTGGCATAAATTTGTGAGCCCCCACCAACGCCTACCCCGTGCAAAATGGTGGTTTTACTGGTGAAAGTAAATTGCATCGTACCTCTGAATCCCAGTTCAGGACGCCACAAATAGTTTTTGGTGTCTAAATTGGTGGTTGGAAAATCCTTATCTTCACGGCGTAAGCCTTTCTCCAAAATCAGGACTTTATAGCCTTTTTCACTAAGGCGTAAAGCACTGACCGATCCACCAAAGCCTGAGCCAATCACAATTTGATCATAATCAAAATCTATTTTATTCATCCTATTAACTCCTTTAATAGTTTTATTTTTCTGTTTTTAAATACACCAACCCCTTCACTTCAAAATATCCATCTTGAAGTGAAAAGTGATGTTGAGGTTTTAAAATTTAGGCACTTATGATTTGATGCGTATCAATAAATTCAACAGCCAATTGGCAAATTTTCCGTAAGGCGGCGCGAGAAACTTCAAGCTTGAAAAACCCGCCTGATAAAACACAGGACGCATTTTGGAAAAAGTCAAAAAGCCTTCATAGCCATGATAGTGCCCCATCCCGCTGGCACCGACTCCACCAAATGGTAAGTCATGCTGCCCGACATGAAATAAGGCATCATTGACCGAAACCCCGCCCGACATAACTCTGCTGATATAAAATTCGACTAAGCTTTTGTTATTGCTAAATGGATAAAAGGCCAATGGACGATCACGCTGAACAATATAGTCAACCACATCTTCAGGCTTTTGGTAGGTTTTGACCATCAAGATCGGGCCAAAGGTTTCACGCGTATCAATTTCCATCTCATCATTACTGTTCAACACCAAAGTCAGTGGAAATTTTCGTGTCGCAGCATCAGGCTCTTGCTGATTTAAATTAATTAAACTAGCCCCTTTGGCTTCAGCATCTGCCAAGCTATGTACTAAGCGCTGAAATGCACGCTCATCAATCACAGAAGTATAATCTTTGCTATGAATATCAGGCACATGTTCCTGCACCCAAACTGATGCCGCTTGAATAAATGCTTGTAACTTCGACTCATGTACAAATAAATAATCGACATTGGTACAAATTTGTCCCGCATTAAACTGTTTCACAAACATAATGCGTTCTACAGCTTTCTCAATCGGGTATTCAGAGTCAATCACCGCAGGAGATTTACCACCCAGTTCCAGAGTCACAGGGGTTAAGTTTTGTGCTGCAGCAGCCATGACTTTACGCCCTGTCGCACCAGAGCCAGTAAACATCAGGTGGTCAAACGGCAATTTTGAAAATGCGATACCCACTTCACCAGTCTCATCGAAAATCTGTAATTTTTCCGCTTTAAAATATTTGGGGCTTAACTCAATCAGCAATTCAGCCAAATGTCTTGAATTTTCAGACATTTTAACCATAGCCGTATTTCCCGCAGCAAACACGGCCGACAACTGTGAAAACATCAAATTGATGGGAAAATTCCACGGCACAATAATTCCAATCACCCCCAGTGGCTGAGGAATTACGCGGTTCTTCGCACCAAAATACAAGCTATGATCGACATGTCTTTTTTGTACTTTAGTCCACTGTTTCAAGTGTTTGATGCTGCCGTTAATATCATCTGTGACCGTAATAATTTCTGCCAGTAAGGTTTCATGACGTGAACGATTGCCATAATCTCGATTCAGGGCTTCAATAATTGCTTCACGGTGATCGTTAATCAGTGCTTTTAAATTCAGTAAATGTTGCTTACGTTGCGCAATCGTTTCAATGCCTTGTTGATGAAAGCTTTTGCGCTGCAATTGAAAACAATCGTGTAATGTCTGTTCTATCACTGTTTGCTCGATATGAGGCTGAACCGTAAGTTGCATATGCTTTTCCTTTCACGGCTAAAAATGGTGATTCAATACTTCTTTTCTATGTTGATTGAGACAATCTCTTATCCTACTTTAACAAATGACTTGAATTATGCTTGACTTTTTAGGACACTAAATTGATCTTTTAGGACAACACGGAATGTTGTAATGGGAAGTTATATTCGTGCAGCCAGCCTCGGCGGTTTTGAAGACTTAGTCCGTAGTTATGGCGTAAACCCTATAGAAATCTTGAAAGAGATCGGGATTTTACCTGCTTTACTCCGTGATCCAGATTCATTTATTCATTATGATCATTATTTAAATTTATTGGAAAAAGCGGCCTTAGCTTGTCAGGATGATTGCTTCGGTTTAAAACTCGGTGCACTCCAAAATATTAGCACAATCGGTTTGATTGGCGTCTATATGTCCCGACAAATGACCATACTTGAAGCCTTAAGCGTGGCGCAAAAATATGTCTATTTACATGCTGAAGGCATTGTCTTCCACGTCTCGCAACATAATGCTCTGCTCTGTAAGCTGAACTTTGTGCGTTTAAGTGAATACAACACCGATGTACCACAAAAATCACAACTGGCCATTTGCCTTGTCGCGAATATTTTAAAAGATTTGATTGGCCCGCAGTGGCATGCAGAAAAAATTTGCTTCAAGCAAAAAGCACCACAAAAAGGTGCTCAAACTTTCCAAGCACATTTTTCATGTCAGGTAGAGTTTGAAACCGATGAAGATGCACTTTATTTTCCTGCAAGCTTTTTAAGCTATAAACCCTATAATTTTAATGAAGATGCCATCAATCAGCTGATCGTACAGCAGCTTGAAACACAAAGCAGCACCAAAACTGAAGACAATACCGCACTGATAGAGAGTTCAGTCCGCATGCTGATGGCGACAGGAGACTGCAGCATTGAAAATATCGCACTCTGTATGGGCATGCATCCGAAAAAGCTTCAGCGCGCTTTAAAAATGCAAGGAACAACCTATCGAGATATACTCGAAAATGTCCGAAAAAAAGAAGCACTGCGTATGCTTGATGCAGGCAATGTGAATTTGACGGATATTGCTCTACAGTTGGGCTATGCAGAGTTATCTATTTTTAGTCGCAACTTTAAAAGTTGGTTTGGCGTTCCTCCAACCGAGTTAAGAGACAAAAGTCGAAGCCATATTGTATGACTTCTGGTTTTGCTACTTTGTTCAATAATGAGCATACCTCTGAGTTTCAAGATCAAACCAAATGGCAATATTTCCACGATTAATGAGAACTCGGTTATATGAGGAGCAATTGCTTGTACGGTCAATTTTAGGTGCTGGCTTCTTCATTCGGAAATTATATTGCTAAAGATGGCTTTAAGAATAGGTTTGTACAACAAAGCCCATCCTTCTAATCATTTATGGTTCACAGTAGAGCGATAGCGAACTAAAACTCTAAATTTTTTAATAAATTATGTTTTTAACAGTATAACAAAACGATAACTTATTTAAGCCAAGATAGAGTGCTGATTACACCGCTTAATGACCATCTGTCTTCATTCATCTATATTTAAAACTAAGGATTTTTGCTCTTAATATTTGATTCAACTTTTATATATTTTTTATAACACAGCACAATATTCCGCAACAATTATCATTGCTGCTGTAGACAATATTAATCATGTAAAAAACAATAACTTGATTTTCTAAATAAAAATAATCGATAAATGATCTACAAAATATAATTTTGTATTATAAAACGGCAATAAAAAATAGTGATAAACATCACAAAAGGAATTTATTTCCACGCTCAATTGAGTAATTTTTAACCAAAAAATAAATTTTATATTTCAAATTATATATCTATATTTTTCATTAACTTAAGCTATAAAAACGTGTTTTTTTAGTATAAAAACTCTATTATGATTACTTTTTGAACTGATTAGTTATATCTAGAGCATTTACTCTTATTTTAATTGTGCTATTTTTGTGACACGGAGTAACAAATGATTTCGGTTAACCGACTTCTCCAAAAGCCAAAAAACATAAACACAAAATGAGCAACAAACATTTGCATTTGCACCTCAAGGAAAGACGTAGAATGAAATTAAAGACATTAACGACAGCAATGATTTTAGCAACTGTACCAATGACCGGGGCATTTGCCGCTGCTCTAGATCGTTCAGGTCAGTCAATCTCTGCATTCTTGCAACCTGGTAACTATTTTGAAGCAGGTATTTCTGTATTAGATCCAGATGTATCTGGGAAGGCTATTTCAACTGCTGGTGGCGGCAATCTTTCTGACATGGGAAATGATTACTACTTCCCCTCAGCTGCTCTTAAATTACAAGTAACAGACCACTTCTCATTTGGTTTGATCTATGACCAACCATTTGGTGCTGATGCTGCATACTCAACAAGTGACCCACTTGTTGGTCTCAATACAGGTTTGTTCCACTTAAACGGTGAAGCAACTGAAGTAGAAGTTGACACTCAAAGTTTGTCTATGATTTTTGGTTTCCAGCCAAATGAAAATTTCAACATTTATGCTGGTCCTGTTTATCAAACAATTAAAGGTAATGTTCAATTACGTGGTGCGGCATATGGTTCAGCTAACGGCCTTGGCTTATATAATGCTGATTTAGATGAAGATGGTGCAGTTGGCTGGTTAGCTGGCTTTGCTTATCAAATTCCTGAAATTGCTTTAAAAACATCTATCACTTATCGCTCTGAAATTGACCACAAAGCATCTGCTCGCGAATATGGTCAAAGTAACGTATTAGCATTTGTTGGCAGTAGCCCTGTTTACGATGTAGCAACAGATGCAAATATTACAACTCCCCAATCTGTTAACCTTGATTTCCAAACAGGGATCATGGCAAATACAGTTGCCTTTGCAAATGTACGTTGGGTGAATTGGAAAGACTTTTCTCTTGACCTAAAACAATTCGGAACTGTTGCAGATACTCTAGGTGCGCTAGGCCAGACTCCAGACAACCCAAATGGCTTTGATATTGTTGGTTATACTGATGACCAATGGTCAGCAAACGTAGGTGTAGGCCGTAAATTTAATGATCTATGGGCAGGTAATGTCTCAGTAGGTTGGGATTCTGGTGCAGGTAATCCTATATCAACTCTTGGCCCAACTGAAGGTTACTGGAATGTTGGCTTAGGACTTCAATATAGTCCAACACCTGCAACCTTTATCGCTGGTGGTGTTAAATACTTCTGGTTAGGCGATGCAAAAGCGCAAGCCGCATCTAACTTTGGATCAGATACTTATGTTGCAGAATTTAATGACAATGATGCTTTAGCTTATGGCTTAAAAATCGGTTACAAGTTCTAATTACTAATACTGAAAAAACCATCTGCAAAGATGGTTTTTTCATTTTCAACAATGACACCTACGCTCTTTTTTATACACTTGTGATTCATTTGAGCAATAAACAAACACTTAAACATTTTGCATAATATTCAATCAGCCACTCAGCATCTAAAAATAAATCCATATAAATCATAAAATTAATATTTTTTTTAGTGTTTTTACTCTACACAAGTACAATTTTTAACTTTTCAGTTCATTTTACAACCGTAGTTGAGCATTTACTCTTTTTGTATTTATGTTACTTTTCGTGCCAATCACTTACATAAAGCTACAACAAGGAATGTTCCCTATGAAGCTTACAGCTCTTCGCTCGGCTATTTTGCTCAGCTTAATCCCAACAACTTCTGTCATAGCTGGCGGTCTAGATCGATCTGGGCAATCAATGTCTGCTTTTTTTCAATCGGGCAACTATGCTGAAGCTGGTTTTACAGTAATTGATCCAACAATTGAAGGTAAAGACCTTCCTCCTAGAGGAAGTAATAAATCTGTCAGCGATATGGGCGAAGACTATTATTTCCCTACTGCTGCTGTAAAAGTGCAAGCAACAGATCAAATTTCTTTGGGCTTACTTTATGATCAACCATTTGGTGCAGACTCGCAATATGCACCTGAATCTAATGCTTTTGCTCAACAGAATACAGTAACAAATACATTGGAAGGCACTTCTGTTGAAGTAAAGACAAACAACATCACTGCGCTCATTGGATATCAGCCAAATGAAAACTGGAACTTCTACGCAGGCCCAGTTTACCAAACTGTTGAAGGCAAAGTTTCTTTACGCGGCACAGCTTATGGTGGTGCTGCAGTTCTAGGTAGTTATGACATTAAGTTTAAGGAAACAGAAGCCTACGGCTGGCTTGCTGGTGCAGCGTACTCAATCCCAGAGATTGCATTAAAAGCAGCTGTGACATACCGTTCTGAAATTAAGCATGAACTAGATACTACCGAATCATTTGGATTTGGCACAATTCTTCGTCCAAAAACTCAAACAGAAGTTGTTACACCGCAGTCTGTAAATATTGATCTACAATCGGGCGTTGCAAAAGATACTTTAGCATTCGCCAATATTCGCTGGGTACATTGGGACCAATTTGCAGTCAAACCGGCAGCATTGGCAGCGGCAACCGCAGCCAGAGGAAAAGCTCAAAATCTGATTGACTACTCTGATGACCAATGGTCGGCGAATATTGGACTTTCACACAAATTCAATAATAAATGGGCAGGCACAACGTCTATAGGCTATGATTCTGGCGCAGGTAACCCAGTAACGACTTTAGGTCCAATTGAAGGTTACTGGAGTGTTGGCTTAGGCGGTCAATACAGCCCGGCAGAAAACTACTTTATTGCTGCGGGTGTAAGATACCTTTGGCTAGGCGATGCTCAGGCGCAGACTGGAGGCACCGTAGTTGGAAGTTTTGAAGACAACACTGCAATTGCCTATGGTATGAAAATTGGCTATCGCTTTTAATTAATCAATGTTAACTAACATTGAAATTCAATAAAAAATGGCGCTAATGGCGCCATTTTTTATTATTTTAAAATCAATATATTAAGCAGGAATATCACGAACTGAAGCATTACGAATTGCCTCTTTTAAAGCTTCATAACCATGAATTGCAGGGAATTGTGGGAATTCTTTAATCACATTTTCTGGTGCATCAAACAAAAAGCCTTTATCCGCTTCACCCAGCATAGTGGTGTCATTATAAGAATCACCTGCGGCAATCACACGGTAATTTAGTCCATGCAACCCTTTAACTGCTTCACGTTTTTGGTCAGGTTGGCGCAGCTTATAGGCTGTAATCATACCCTTTTCATCAGTTTCTAACTTATGGCAAAAAATCGTTGGCCAGCCCAGTTGTTTCATTAAAGGATGCGCAAACTCATAGAAAGTGTCTGACAAAATAATCAGCTGAAAATGTGTACGTAACCATTCAACAAATTCTTTTGCGCCTGGAAATGGTCCCATTTCAGCAATCACTTCTTGAATATCATTTAAACCTAAACCATGTTCTTTTAATATGTTCAAACGCTGTGTCATGAGCACATCATAATCAGGAATATCACGTGTGGTTGCTTCAAGCGCTTTAATGCCTGTTTTTTTAGCAAAGTTAATCCAAATCTCTGGAACTAACACCCCTTCTAGATCAAGGCAAACAACTTCCATGAATACTCCCTTTTATTTACGTGGAAAAATTTTGAACTATCATAGCTTAATATTTGTCTAATGCCTTGCTGTTTTTTAAATCTATTTTTTTCATAAGCATTTATTTTTTAGTGATAAGTGGCTTATTTCAACTCTATTAAAATACGCAGCAAATAACGTAATATAGGTCTTGTTAGATTCCAAGCCTATTGCCAGGATACTCATGACAACCATTCCAACTATTGATCTTGTTGATGCTCTCGCAGCTGAATATGCAGACAAATCACCAAGTGAAATTTTAGCACTTGCACTAAATCAAGCTGGCGAAATTGCCATCTCGTTTTCAGGTGCAGAAGATGTCGTACTTATTGATATGGCTGCTAATTTAGGTAAACCCTTTCGTGTCTTTAGCTTAGACACAGGACGTTTACATGCAGAAACGTATCAATTTATCGAGACTGTGCGTAAACACTACAACATTAATATCGAAATTTGCTTCCCAGAAGCAGATGCCGTTCAACAACTGGTCAATGAAAAAGGTTTATTCAGCTTTTATCAAGATGATCATAAAGAGTGTTGTGGTATCCGTAAAGTTCAGCCTTTACGTAAAAAATTAGCGACTTTAGATGGTTGGATTACGGGTCAACGTAAAGACCAAAGTCCAGGCACACGAACTGAGATTCCAGTTGTTCAGGCAGATGTGGGGTTTTCGGGCGAAGGCAAACAGTTGATTAAATACAATCCTCTTGCCAACTGGTCCAGTGCCGATGTGTGGAGCTACATCCGCATGATGGAAGTGCCTTATAACCCATTGCATGAACGTGGTTTTATCTCTATCGGCTGTGAACCATGTACGCGTGCAGTGTTACCAAACCAACATGAACGTGAAGGACGTTGGTGGTGGGAGGAAGCGACACACAAAGAATGTGGCCTGCATGCTGGTAATTTGAAAAAGTAAAGACTAAAACCACTGCAAAGCAGTGGTTTTTCGCAACCAATGGATACACACAAAGCGCTCCCATTGTTAAAAAAAATCGATATACTAGGTTTAAGTTCTATAATTCTAACAAGATTGCTCATATAGGAGCGGTCAGATATTGCAGTGAGGCAATCCAGACTATGCGTCCATTACATCCGATTGACTTTATTTTTTTATCACTTGAAAAACGCCAGCAACCCATGCATGTCGGTGGATTATTCTTATTCCAAATTCCTGAAAATGCACCTGCCAGCTTCATTCAAAATTTAGTTGCAGATATTCGTAACTCCAAATCTATTCCTATTCCTCCATTTAACAACAAACTCAACGGTTTATTTTGGGATGAAGATGAAGAGTTTGATCTTGATCACCATTTTCGTCATATCGCACTCCCACAACCGGGGCGTATTCTTGAACTGCTCACCTATATTTCACAAGAACACAGTAGTTTAATTGACCGTGCTAAACCGTTATGGACGTGTCATATCATTGAAGGGATTGAAGGGAATCGTTTTGCGATGTACTTCAAAATTCACCATGCGATGGTGGATGGTATCGCGGGTATGCGTTTGGTGGAAAAATCATTATCACAAGATCCAAACGCAAAGAGTATTGTGCCACCATGGTGTGTTGAAGGCCCTCGTGCGAAGCGTTTAAAAGAACCGAATGTTAGTCGCTTTAAGAAAATAATGAATGGCGTAATGGGCCAGCTTGAGTCAACACCACGTGTCATGTATGAGTTGTCACAAACAGTCATGAAAGATATGGGACGTAATCCTGATTATGTTTCAAGCTTCCAAGCACCCAGCTCTATTCTTAACCAGCGGGTTAGTTCCTCCCGCCGTTTTGCAGCACAGTCTTTTGAGTTTGACCGTTTACGTCATATTTCTAAAAGTTTGGGTGTCACGATTAATGACATCGTACTGGCGATTTGTTCAGGTGCCTTGCGTGAATATTTATTGTCCCAAGACGCACTTCCTAAAAAGCCTTTAATAGCCATGGTGCCTGCATCAGTTCGCGATGACGATTCGTCTATGTCGAATCGTATCACCATGATTCTGGCAAATTTAGGCACGCATAAAGAAGATCCACTAGAGCGCCTCGCAATTGTTCGTCGTAGTGTGCAAAATGCCAAAGAAAAGTTCAAACGCATGAATTCAAACCAGATTCTAAACTATAGTGCGTTTGTTTATAGTGCGGCTGGTCTCAACATTGCCTCAGGCTTACTGCCTAAACGCCAAGCGTTTAATCTGGTGATTTCAAATGTCCCTGGCCCACGTGAGCCGTTGTATTGGAATGGGGCACGACTCGATGCACTATACCCTGCCTCAATCATTTTGGATGGCCAAGCACTCAACATCACCATGACCAGTTATTTAGATAAACTTGAAGTGGGTTTAACGGCTTGTCGAAATGCACTACCGAAGATGCAGAATTTACTTACACATTTAGAAGAAGAAATTCAACGCTTTGAAGCGATTGTAGGGGTCGAAGGCCCAAAGTTGCAAGCGGTCAGTTGATGCCGCAAAACGAATCAGAAATACAAGAATAATCAATAAAACTAAGGGGCTTCGATAAGCCCCTTAGTTTTTAATGCTACGACATTGTTTTAATAATTGATGACACGCAGTACGAATCATGGCAGTTGTAATTTGTACTTCTTTACCCTGATCATCCAAAATATACGCATTATGCGTTACTTTCGTATCTAATAAATGTTTCAAACTAGGTTGAATAATTGCTTCTCTAACACCCATATCACACCTCATTTGCTAAACCTATTTGAGAGAATAAGCTTTGGCTATTTCCGTGTTTCTAGTATTAAAAATCTAAGATCGAAAGTAAAATTTCAGTTGTAACAACTATTTAACCATATATTGTTACAATTTCAGCTCAGAATGATATCGTATTGCTCTTGCGTATATAAATTTTCCACCTGAAATTTAATCACACGACCAATGAAATGCTCTAAATCCGCGACTGCTGGCGCTTCTGCGGTTAACAAGCGGTCAATCACCGATGGATGCGCAACGACAGTAAAGCCAGTCTGAGATTGATACGCACGTGTATATCTCATGATTTCTCGAAAGATTTCGTAACATACAGACTCAGCTGTTTTCACATAACCTCGTCCCTGACAGGTCGGGCAAGATTCACATAATAAGTGCTCTAATGATTCACGCGTACGTTTACGTGTCATTTCGACCAAACCAAGCTCAGAAACCTGCGTAATTTTGGTTTTCGCATGGTCTTGCTCAAGCATCCGTTCAAACTGAGTCATGACCTCAGTTCGATGCTCCTGCTCTTGCATGTCAATAAAGTCGATAATAATAATACCGCCTAAATTGCGTAGTCTCAGCTGGCGCGCAATGACCTGTGTCGCTTCCATATTGGTTTTAAACACAGTATCTTCTAAAGAGCGGCCACCCACATATGACCCTGTATTGACATCGATAGTCGTCATAGCTTCAGTCTGGTCTATCATCAAATAACCGCCAGACTTCAACGCAACACGCGTCTGTAGAGCTCTTTGAATGTCTTCTTCGACATTATACAAGTCAAAAATTGGGCGCTCACCCGGATAGTGAATGAGACGTTCTTTGATATTAGGGACAAATTCTTCTACGAACTCTTGGAGCTTGCCATGTATTTCACGCGAGTCGACTGAAATTTTAGCGGTCTTTTCACTCGCAAGATCGCGAATAATGCGTTGGGGTAAAGGCAGTTCTTCAAAAATTAACGATGGCACCGCAATACTGATTTGCTTGCGCTGAATAAATTCCCAAAGTTTTGCCAAATAAGCCATATCTTGTGCAATAGCAGCTTCCGCAATCCCATCAGCAGCTGTACGAACAATCACTGAACCCGGAAGTTTATGTTCCGCTTGAATACGCTCAATCATCGAACGTAAACGATCACGCTCAGCTTCAGACTCAATACGTTGAGACACACCGGTATGATTGCCATAAGGCATCATCACTAAATAGCGCGAAGGAATGGAAAGGTCGGTTGAAAGCCGAGCCCCTTTGGTTCCCAGCATATCTTTCATGACTTGAACGGTAAGAATTTGTCCCGGCTGTAAGAGCTCAAAAACATTGGGTGTGGGTTGATTACGTGACCAAACCATATCATTAATATGTAAAAAAGCAGTTCGTGACAGTCCAATATCGACAAACGCAGCCTGCATTCCCGGAAGAACACGCACCACTTTACCTTTATAAATATTGCCCACTAAACCACGTTTCACCGTACGCTCAATAAATAATTCATTGACCGTGCCGTTTTCAATTAACGCGACGCGACATTCCATAGGCGTGACGTTAATTAATAACTCGTCAGACATAACAAACTCAAAACATTATAAAAAATCTTTTGAGACAGTTAATTTAGTGCCTTAACTGCCTGTAATAACTGTACCGTTTCATGCAACGGTAGCCCTACAACATTGCTATAGCTTCCCTCTATGCGTGGAATATAACGTGCTGCAATGCCTTGTATAGCATAGGCTCCCGCCTTGCCAATGGGTTCAGATGTAGCCCAATATGCTTCCATATCATTCGGGCTCAAATGCTGAAATTCGACTTCAGTACGAACTACTATACTTGAAATTTGCGTATTTGTACGAACACAAACCGCAGTATATACATCATGCTTGCGCCCAGAAATTTTTCCCCACATTTCAAATGCATGCTGCTTAGATTCAGGTTTGCCTAAAATCTCTTGATCGACCCCTAAACTGGTATCCGCAGCTATCACAATTGCATCAGGATATTGAAGTTGTACAGCCTCTGCTTTGGCGCATGCCAATCGCTCCACATAATGAGCTACTGGCTCGCCTACTTGTACAGATTCATCAATATCTGGACTATAGATATCAAAGACAAGACCGAGCTGCTCAAGCAGCTCGCGGCGACGGGGCGAACTGGATGCTAAAATTAAACGCGCCATTTCTTCAAGATGAAATAGACCATCGGGAAAGTCAGCACACTACTCAACAGCGGTTGCCAATGACGTGCAAGGGAAAACTGTGCCCCAATCATAATTTGTGCGATCCACGTAATAAACAAATGCGCGACCACAGCCAAGGTGGCGATGACCCAAATATTGGCAAAGGTCATAATGCGACGTTCACGTGTTAAAAAACGGGACACAAAAGTAATCAGAACAAAACTGAGCGCGTTTAAACCCAAAGGTGCATCGAGCAGTAAATCGGTGAAAATCCCAACTGCAAAGGCAAACCAAATCCCGCTCCATGTCGGCTGGCATAGTACCCAAAACAGCATCACCATCATCATAAACAATGGACGCCAGCCAGAGAGCGCATAAGACAAAGGATAAACCATTAACACTGAAGCAATGATCACCGAAAAAATGATCGGAAATAAGGGGTCACGCTGTTTGGCAGCACGAAGTTTAGCGATCGGCATGCGGTTGCTCCATCGCTAAAGAATCGGAAAATAACACAACGACATGATGCCCACCCGCTAACTGTGCAGCAGGAACAACATCAATTTGAGCAAACTCGCCTGAATTATGACGACTGATTTTTGAAATGGTGCCCACCAGATAACCTGCTGGAAAATGCTCACCTAAACCAGAGCTATACACTTTTTCACCCACTTTGATTTCGGCACTGGTCGGCACGTATTCCATTTTCAAATGACCCAAATCTCCAGTCCCTGAAACAATGGCACGCATTCCAGATCGCTCCAAGCGAACCGAAAGAGAATGTTCTTTATCTGAAAGCAACATGACGCGACTACTATGCGGATAGACATTAATAATCTGTCCCATAATACCTTTGTCATCGAGCACGGTTTGCCCGACTTTTAACTGACTGTTGGCACCACGGTTTACCACAATAATATGGCGCAATGGATCGGCATCTGTCCCAATGACTTCTGCAATTTCCATACGACCATCAATGATCAACGGGGTATCTAACAGACCGCGTAAACGCGTATTTTCCGCAGATAATTCAGATAATTTTTGTAAACGCACCTGCGCCTGCAATAACTCGGCTTGCATCGCGGTATTTTCACGGCGCAATTGAGCTTCAGACTTGGTTTGTTGATTCAGCCACTCTCGCGATAACACGGGATAACTTGCTACGGCATAAATTGGATTATAAGCGGCGTACAAGACATCTCTTGCAGGTTGAATCACATGCGGCATGCGCCAGTTAAAAAACAGCACGACCAAGCATGTGATCACTGCAATGATAAATGAGCGAAAAGATGGCGGTTGTCTGGAAAACAGATTTGTTTGCACCCGCCGATTCCTTTATTAGCCTACAAATAACATGTCGTGATTTGGATTATCGAAGAATTCTAAAACTTTACCACCACCACGAGTGACGCAAGTTAGAGGATCTTCTGCAACCACCACAGGTAAGCCTGTTTCTTGCGCAAGAAGTTTATCGAGGTTACGCAGTAATGCACCACCACCGGTCAACACTATACCGCGCTCAGCGATGTCTGAAGACAGCTCAGGAGGCGTTTGCTCAAGTGCAGATTTCACAGCTGAAACAATACTTTGTAATGGATCAGAAATCGCTTGCGTGATTTCGTCCGAAGTCACAGTGATCGCACGTGGCACACCTTCAGCAAGGTTACGGCCGCGAACTTCAATTTCAAGTGCTTTGGCATCGGCTTCTGGTAAAGCCATACCCACTTCTTTCTTGATAATTTCAGCGGTAGTTTCACCAATCACGCAACCATGTGCTTTACGTACATAGTTAATGATTTGTTCATCAAATACATCACCACCAATACGTAGTGAGTCAGCATAGACACAACCTTGAAGCGAAATGATCGCAATTTCAGTTGTACCACCACCAACATCGACCACCATAGAGCCGCATGCTTGTTCAACTGGCATACCGGCACCAATTGCAGCAGCCATTGGTTCTTCAATCAAACGAACATCACGCGCGCCTGCATTAAATACAGCTTCACGAATAGCACGACGCTCAACCAAAGTTGATTTGCAAGGCACACACACCACAACACGAGGTGCAGGTGGGAACAGACGTTTTTCATGTACTTTACCAATAAATTGGTTCAGCATGGTTTCGGTCACTTCAAAATCGGCAATCACACCATCCTTCATTGGACGAATGGCAGAGATATTTGCAGGTGTACGGCCCAGCATTTGCTTTGCATCAAGACCTACCGCGGCAACGATTTTTTGTGAACCACTGTGACGAATTGCCACAACTGTCGGTTCATTTAATATAATGCCTCGTCCTGGTGCATAAATAAGTGTATTTGCTGTACCTAAATCAATGGCTAGATCGGGCGAAAACAAGCCAATTAGTCTTTTTAGAATCACGGAGACGTTCTCGATTAAACTTTATGTGGACGCAAGGTGGCAACTTTAACTAAATGTGATGATTTGAACAAGTCAATCGCTTATTATAACGCACGATATTTTGAAATTTTTTAATACTGACTCAGGTGATGTTATGTCTACATCGGATGCACAGCATTCTGCAGATTTAAATGCACAAACAGTTTCAGCAATCGCCAATCTTGCTCGATTGTCGCTAGATGATACGCAATCTGCTGAATATGCTCAAAGTCTAAATAAAATTTTAGGCATGATGGAAACCTTAAAAGGCATCGACACCGATGGTGTTGAGCCGCTTAAAAGCCCATTTGATCACCCACAACCCTTACGTGAAGATGTGGTTTCAGAAACCAATCATCGTGATGAATATCAAGCCATTGCACCGCAAGTGCAAGACGGTTTGTACCTAGTTCCTCGCGTGATTGAATAATTTCTATTCAGTTAAACCATTATTTTGTAAAAATTAACGTAAAGACATTTCTCATGACAGATTTACATCGCTTATCGATTCGTGAACTCTCTGAGGGTTTAGCTGGGGCTAAATTTTCATCTCGCGAACTGACTGAACATTATTTAAAGCGCATTGCAAAACTGGATACACAAGTTAAATCTTATGTAACCGTGACTGCAGAACAAGCGCTTGCACAAGCCGATGCTGCCGATGCTGCCATTAAAGCAGGCACAGCAACCGCATTGACAGGTGTGCCGATTGCACACAAAGACATTTTTTGCACCCAAGGCATTAAAACCACTGCGGGCTCAAAAATGTTGGATAACTTTATCTCTCCTTACGACGCCACCGTTGTAGCGAAAGGTAAAGCAGCTGGTCTAGTCACTTTAGGTAAAGTGAACATGGACGAGTTTGCAATGGGTTCAACCTCTGAGAATTCATTCTACGGCGCTACAGCAAACCCTTGGAACTTAGGTCATGTACCGGGTGGTTCTTCGGGTGGTTCTGCGGCTGCGGTTGCAGCAGACCTTGCTCCGTTTGCAACAGGTACGGACACGGGTGGTTCAATTCGCCAACCGGCATCGTTCTGTGGCTTAACGGGTCTTAAACCAAGTTATGGCCGTGTGTCGCGCTTCGGGATGATTGCTTATGCATCATCACTGGATCAGGGCGGGCCAATGGCGCGTTCGGCTGAAGACTGTGCCTACCTCATGAATGTCATAGCAGGTCATGACGCGAAAGACTCAACATCGGTTGAAAAAGACGTTGATGACTATGTGGCGAACCTAAACGGCACAACAGTCAAAGGCTTACGCATTGGTATTCCAAAGCAATACTTCAATGTCGCTGGTTTAGACGCAGACGTAAAAGCACGCGTTGAAGAATCATTGAAAAAGTTAGAAGACATGGGCGCGACCTTGGTTGAGATTGATCTCAACATGACTGAAGCTTATGTTCCGACCTATTACTTGATTGCGCCTGCTGAAGCATCATCAAACTTGTCTCGTTATGACGGCGTGCGCTACGGCTACCGCGCTGAAAACCCAGTTGACCTGATGGACTTATACAAGCGTTCACGTTCTGAAGGTTTTGGTGCAGAAGTGCAGCGCCGCATCCTGATTGGCACCTATGCCCTGTCTGCGGGTTACTATGATGCGTACTACGTGAAAGCTCAAAAAGTCCGTCGTCTGATTCAACAAGATTTCTTAAAAGCGTTTGAGTCTGTAGACGTGATTGCTGCCCCTGCTGCACCGACAACTGCTTATAAGATTGGAGCAAACCTTTCTCCAGTTGAAATGTATTTGGGTGACATCTACACCATCGCGGTAAACTTGGCAGGTCTTCCTGCGATTAATGCACCTGTTGGTTTTGACAAAGACAACTTACCTGTGGGCTTACAGCTGATTGGTAACTATTGGTCAGAATCTCAACTGTTGTCTGTGGTACATCAGTACCAACTAGCGACGGATTGGCATACGAAACGTGCGGCAATTGCTGAGGAGAATGCATAATGGCTCAAGCTCAAAAGAAACCAAAATCATTATTGATTGATGGCTGGGAAGTCGTGATTGGGATCGAGATTCACACTCAGTTGGCGACCCAATCTAAAATTTTCTCAGGTTCTTCGACTGAATTTGGTCAAGATCCAAACACGCAAGCCAGCCTCGTTGACTTGGCAATGCCGGGTGTACTGCCTGTATTAAATAAAGAAGTGGTCGATTTAGCTATTCGTTTTGGTTTGGGTATTGATGCTTACATCGACCAAGCGTCTGTGTTTGCACGTAAAAACTACTTCTACCCTGACTCGCCAAAAGGCTACCAAATTAGCCAGATGGATAACCCGATTGTGGGCTTGGGTCATATCGACATTCAACTTGAAGATGGTACGGTAAAGCGCATTGGCGTAACGCGTGCCCACCTTGAGGAAGATGCAGGTAAATCCATCCATGACCAGTTTGAAGGTATGTCAGGTATCGACCTCAACCGTGCAGGTACACCTTTACTTGAAATCGTGTCTGAACCCGATATGCGTTCGGTTGAAGAAGCGGTGGCTTATATCAAATCGATTCACACTTTAGTGCGTTGGTTGGGTATTTCTGACGGTAACATGGCAGAAGGTTCATTCCGTGCTGACTGTAACGTGTCGTTACGTCGTCCGGGTCAACCGTTTGGTACACGTTGCGAGTTGAAAAACCTCAACTCATTCCGTTTCATTGAACAAGCGATCAATGTTGAAATTGAACGCCAAATGGAAATTTTGGAATGGGACGGCACGATTGACCAAGAAACGCGTCTATTCGATCCTGTGAAGATGGAAACACGTTCGATGCGTTCGAAAGAAGAAGCGAACGACTATCGCTACTTCCCAGACCCTGATTTGCTGCCTGTGATTATTTCAGATGCGCAAATTGAAACAGCTCGTGCTGCGTTGCCTGAACTTCCTGCAGCACGTCGTGAGCGTTTCGTAGCAGACTTTGGTGTTACTGAGTACGATGCGCATGTGTTGACGTTGACCCGTGAAATGTCAGACTTTTATGAAGTGGTTGTGGCTGCTGCTGGCGGCGCTGCACAAGGTAAAGTGTCTGCAAACTGGGTCATGGGTGAGTTCTCAGGTGCTTTAAACAAAGCAGGCTTAGAACTCGCAGACTCTCCTGTTTCGGCTGAGAAATTGGGCGGCATGGTTGCGCGTATCGTGGATAACACCATTAGCGGCAAGATTGCGAAGCAAGTATTCGGCTTTATGTGGGATGAAGGCAAAACTGCGGACGAAATTATTGCGGAAAAAGGCTTGAAGCAGGAAACTGATACGGGTGCGATTGAAGCGATTATCAAAGACGTGCTTGCTGCCAATGAGAAGATGGTTGAAGAGTTTAAATCTGGTAAAGAGAAAGCTTTCAATGGTCTAGTGGGTCAAGTGATGAAAGCGTCTAAGGGTAAAGCTAACCCTGCGCAAGTGAATGAATTGATGAAGAAATTGATTGGTTGATTTATTTGACTAGTTAATTGTTTTTATGAGATAAAAACCTCGCTTAATGCGAGGTTTTTATTTAGAGAAAAAGATGACAGGTAATCCAAAAATATGGCGGTATATGGATTTAACAAAATTCTTAGCTATAATTATTCAAAAAGAATTATATTTTAATCGTGCTGATAATTATGAAGATATTTATGAGGGTGAACTTGCTTCTGGCGATAAAGAATTATTACAGAGCAATCCTCAACTAGAGATCATCAATCAAAGAGATTCAACATTCATCAATTGTTGGCATGAAAATGAGGTTGAATCTGCAGCAATGTGGAAACTCTATGGCAATATAGATGATGCAATTGCTATCGAAACTGATTTAGTTAGATTACGTACAAGCCTTCCTATTCGTATAGAAATACGAAAAGTAGACTATATCGACTATGACAATAACTCTATTATCAGAATGTGTTTGGAAAGAAATCATGGGCTAAGTGTTCAAGATATTTTGGCTTACAAACGTAAATCCTTTATACATGAACAAGAATATAGAGCCATTTATTGGAAAATACCTGATAGCGATGAACTAGACGAAGGTATGACATGGGTTCATCCAAAGGGTATTAACTTATCAATTGATTGTTCTATTCTGATAAAAAAAGTGCATATCTCTCCATATGCATCACCTCTGCTTGAATCGATCATAAATTCGATACTAAAAAAATATGATTTAGCCCATATTCCCGTTATTAAATCGCAGCTATACACACGCTTAAATTAAAAAGAATATTTTAAGCTGCAAGAGTAATATTTTAAATATCCAACTTTCAAAGTTCATTTTTATGTATCACTTCTGATATCCCCCATCCCCCGCCTTCTCCCAGCAGGAGAAGGAGCCTTCATTGTGAATTTAAAATCCCCCTTAGCATCTCACCTTGAAAAGGCAGGCTTTGTCATTTGATTAATTTAATACGCGCTGTTACCTATCCCTTTTAAAGGACGAGCGTTATTACACGTAAGAAGGAGAGGAATTTTATTTTAATAAATGATTTATGATTCAAAAATCTTCCCCTCTTCTTTCCTAAAAGTTAAATAAAGATGTTCTGGAATTTTCAGCACCAAATCATATTCACTATCAATAACGACTTCTAAGCATTCCTTACGAAATGAGACTTCAGAGAAGTCCTGAGCAGTTGTCACACAATGAAAATCAGCAAACTGTTCTATAGTGTCAACCTGATAATGAATATCCAGCAAAGCAAATATTTGATGAGAAAATTTTATAGCCTTGTAACCCTCATACAATTCAATAGCTTCATCAATTTCAGGATAAGTTCTTCTAAGTATTTTCTCTGCTTGCTCAAATATCAGATTTTTATCAGCATAATCTTGCTGAAAACGCTTATTTACTTTTGATAAATAGACTTCTAATAAGTGTTCTTCATCTTTAGGAAAATCTACAAAAATAAGGGTACCATCTACTTGAAATTCCGCTCTCATCATTCCAGTAAGATTCTGTATTTCATAATGCCCCAACATATTTGAAATCGAAAAAGGAAATCCAACTGCCATCATTAAACTCATTTAAATCCCTCCCCTTGTAAAGCTTCGCTTCTCACCTTTAAAAAAGGGAGACTTCGTCATGCAATTAATTGGATACATGGTGTTTCCTCTCTTTTATCAAAGGAGAGGGCTAGGGAAAGGATTTTTACATTAAGTAGTTTTTAATTCCCAAAATCCACTACACTAAACACCATCTATTACTTTAAAAACTATAACCATTTTCAAAATACCAAAGGACAATATGAAAACAACCATACTAACAGTTTCTACACTTGCCATCCTTAGCACCACCGCCTTTGCAGAAACTAAACCCAATGTTCCAGCTAAAGAAGCTAGCCAAATATTTAAAGCCGCTGGCTTTGCAAAAACCAAACATGGCTGGGAAGGTAGCTGCGACACAGGTGAAATCAGCACATACAAAGACCTCAATGGTGACGGCCTAAAAGACGCAGTTATTTCAGACTACAGCACCATGTGCTATGGCAACACAGGTGTCGGCTACCACATCGTTGCTCAGCAAAAAACGGGAACATGGAAACTCATTTTTGAAAACATGGGCATCCCTACTTTTCTAAAAACCAAAGGAAAAGACGGCTGGCCTGATATTGAAAATGGTGGCCCCGGATTTTGTTTTGCCGTTTACCGCTGGAATGGTCAAAAATATGATGTCAACCGTTATGAATATCAGGGCAAAGCCTGCACATTAGACTATTAACACCTTAGCATAGTAAATTTCATATCAATGAATATATAAACTGATTGATTTATCATGCTTTTCTATACAGTTAAAACGCCTCAATTACTTGGGGCTTTTTTTATAAAAATGACCTCAGTTATACGACTAAAGAGCGCTGAATGACTTAAAAATGACATCTGAACTGTGCTAATTTAGATCAAAATTGAACATAAATATGTACAAACAATAAAGAGGGTTTAAAGATGTCTAAACAAATTTTAATGCTCGTAGGTGACTATGCTGAAGACTATGAAACCATGGTGCCTTTTCAGTTTCTAACAGGTCTCGGTTATACCGTACACGCGGTCTGCCCCGATAAAAATGAAGGAGAAAGCATAGCCACAGCCATTCATGACTTTGAAGGCGAACAAACCTATAGTGAAAAACGCGGTCATAACTTTGCCATCAATTACAACTTTGAAGCCGTACACACTGCGGACTATGTTGGTTTAGTCATTCCCGGTGGTCGCGCGCCCGAATATTTACGCATGAATGAACGTATCCTTGAAATCGTACGTGAGTTTGATGCTGCAAAAAAACCAATTGCAGCAGTTTGTCATGGTGCTCAAATTCTTGCGGCAGCCGATGTACTCGAAGGCCGTACTTGTTCAGCCTACCCTGCATGCGCAGCCGAGGTGAAACTAGCAGGTGGAACTTATGCGGACATTGAAGTGACGGAAGCTGTAACCGATGGGCACTTGATCACAGCGCCGGCTTGGCCTGCCCACCCTGCTTGGATGGCGCAGTTTATTAAAGCTTTAGGGGCGACTGTAACGATTTAATTGTGTTGTTCCTCAAATGAATCTTTTATGGCATGGTTTATCATCTTTTTAGATTCAAAAATAAAAAAGCTCCTTCGATTCAAGGAGCTTTTTTAATGACTTTTTTATAACATTAATGCTTTCGATTCAGTTTATAAATCTCTCTCACTATTCATAATCTTCAAAGACCGAACTACCTCGTCACACCCAACTTATTCCAAATCTCTGGGGTTAAAAAAGTCGTGACCAATTTATTCAAATCCACATAGCGCAGCACACCTTGCAACTGGCCCTTCACTTCAGGGTTCTTTAAAATTTCCTCACCCGTAATCTGTCCAAGTTCCTGAAAACTGTCTCCAACCGCTTGTAAGCCTTCAGCTTGAATCACCGCTTTGGTCTGCGCTGAACATTGCTCCACCAAAATGCGTTGTAAGACCTGTGCTAAGTTTTTATCTAGCTGTGTACGCTGTGCATCGGTGACATTGCTATACACCTTCAGATCAGGATGTGCAGCCAGTGCCGCAAACGTCCACTGCAACACAGTGGTTTTATCTGTTGCTGTCGTTGACTTCACCAAACAATTACTCAGTTGGTCGACTGTAGTACTAGCCGTAGCAACTTGGACTGAACCACACAATGCTGCGGCCAAAAAAGCATGACGAAAAAGAACAGAAGACCGACCTCGTAAAACGCTTAAAACAGGCTGTGACATAAACTCAACTCCAATCAACAATTGCATTCTTTGTATCACAAAGCCCGTCGATCAGCCTGTTATGGAACTGTAAAATTACCGTGTAGTTGGAGAAAATTAAATCGCTCAATTCAAGCGATTTCCCTATCCAACTCAGCAGTTTCAAATGCAGTGAGCTGTGGGTGTATAGTCGGGCATGCATTCCAAAACCAATAAAAATAACCTTTGGGATCAAGCAAAGTATGCATATGAATCGTAGATTGATCACTTTCGCCCTTCCAACACGCTAAAGCAGCATTTCGGTTATTGTGTAAATCGATAAATTCAGGAGCAACTTGCTTCGGCATTTCAGGAATATAAAGTGCGTCACCATGTTCTACCCACAAGTCAGCCAAATAAATTTTTCGGTCTTTTGGAAAATATCGTCCTGCTGAGATCACCAACGGCAATTGATTTGGATCGGTCGAAGCAAAAACATGCGGAAAGTCGTGATGCTCTAAGTCTGTGACGACAAAAGGATATAATGTTTTCGCGGCTAGATTGATTTGAGTTGGGTCATAAGGGAAAAAATGACCCGCCAACATGCCATATTGATATTTAATTTGAGACAACTTTTTCTGCGTAGCCTGTACCTCTATCGCCTGTCTAGCTTTCAGCAAAGTCATACCAAATGCGGCAGCAGTTTCTGGCGTGGCTTTGAGTGGCATAAACTCAAAAGAGTTTCCCCCGAATGCTAACTGAGTCTGCTCTCCCCAATGGGCTTGGATCGTTGCTATTTCTTTGGGTACATCATAAACATGTCCCATACTCATACGGGCATTGGTCGATGATGCAGAAATAAGTTCAATAGCATCTTATAGATCAGCTAAATACTCAGGCGTTCCGTCATTTTTGTAAAAATAAGGCTGAGCTGAAATATCAACGTCTATTTCTTGCACGGTCTGATCCAGCAAAGGCGCAGTAAAATAGGTGGCTGGTGTTTGGACATTACTCATGATGTTCTTCCTTTGGTTGAGGTGCTCACATGAAGTTCGGTCGCAAACAGCCGAAAATCTTACTTCATTTGCTTGAGCATATTTTTAGCACCTGTGTGGTTATGGTTTTTGGCTAAGTTCTGCAAAACATATTTTGCTTGCCCTTTAGGGTTGGAAAAACGACTGCTATAACTTGGAATACCCGTTAAACAGCGTGCAACTAATATGCCCGATTCGGTATAGACATTTGAGGCATCCGACCCCGGCAAACGACCATAGTTATATGCGCGTTGTGCACTGTTACAGGCAGCGACTTGGTTGCGTCCACTGTTAATATCACGGCGTGCAGCCACATACAGTTTGGCCTGTTGCTGCTGTGGTGTTTCTAAAGCTTTGGGAGCTTTAGGTGGTACTTCAACTTTGCTTTCTTTTTTAAGCTCAACTTCTTTTTTGCTTTCTTCCTCTTTCTTCACCTCTACCTTGGTGGCAGGTGCTTTCGTCACCGTTTTTTTGCTTGGCGTAATAGGGGTCATACTTCGTGGTGCTGGCTCAGTCAATACTTTGCTTTGTAGATTCACTACACGAGTATCATTTGAGTTAGGCAGTTTGCGTTCAGACAATGCCTCAATACTCACCAGCCACTGCTCGCCATTATTGAGCTGGCAACGAAAAGCACCCGTACCCTGTTTTAAACTGTTATAGGTGCGAAGTAATTTTTTCGCCCACGGATCTTTCACTAAGCTAAAACTACTTTTTTGTGTCTGAGTAAAACGCCCACCATGTGCTTGGCAATACTGACTAAACATGCTGCGTGGATATAGCACCTCGATATCTTTTTCATTTTTTACGCCTACCGTGTGATAGACGTATTCTTTGCTGTTTTTATCGGTATCATTAATTTTTCGTTCTACGATTAATTCTTGTGGTGATGCAATATTTTTAAAAGGTGCTTGTGCTATATTTCCCAGACTGGTACAGCCCTGCAACACACTCACCAAAACCCCAAATACACATAAAATTTTATAATTCACTACGACTTTACTCTTAAACACCCGCATAAAAACATTAGCGGAAAGCACATAGAATAACAAACTTAAATAACTGTTTTTATTATTTATTTTAGCTTGACACACACATCGTTTTGCTTTGCTTTATGACAACCTCAACAATATTTCATCAATTTAATTTGACCCATATAACAAAAGTTACAGACAAAACGATGTTTGAACACATAAAAAACCTGCCGTGAAAGGCAGGTGAGATACATCAAAAATATTTAGTCATCTAAAGTCGATTCAAAAGCTTTTAGACGCTTATAAATTGAGAGCAGTTCAATAATGGTTTTCCATGACAGAATTAGATATTGAAATGACTCTCGTACTTTATCAAACACATTACCAATTTGGTTGATTAAACCTAGAGTCATTTTCCCTGCTGCAATTGCGGGAAATAACACCACCAAACTGTATAAAATATCCAGTTGTCGATACCATGTCGCGACTAAGTTAAAATAAGCATAGTGAAAATAAAGTCTAAAATAATTCTTTCTTACTCTGCTAAACAGTTCGACCAATGTTGCAGGTTGGGCACGGTCTGCATGGTCTTCCCCATAAACCAATTCTTTACGGTAAGCTGCTTCTACTTTTTGATTGTTAAACTCTAAACCTGGTAGTTTACTTCCTACTACCATTAACAAGACCGTACCAAAAATAGCCCAAATAATAGAAGCCCAAACTAGGGAATGCTTTACTTCACCCACAATAGGCAATTCAGGAACATGCTTTGAAAGCTCAAATAGAATTGGTAAGAAAGCCACCAATACCATCACAGCCTTGATCAACTCAACGCCCAAATCTTCTAAAATGGTAGCAAAGCGCATAGTGTCTTCTTGCACACGTTGTGATGCCCCTTCTATATGACGCAATTTTTCCCAGTGTTGGGTGTAGTATTCATTCATCGCTGTACGCCACCGAAATACATAGTGGCTGGTGAAAAAGGCATTGATCACTGCGAAAGTGACCGCAACCATCGCAATATACAAGAAGGTTAAAGTACCCATATATAGGTCTTTAATGTTACCGCCTTTACCAAGCATGCTTTGAATGAGGTCCCAAAATGGTCCATACCATGCGTTGATGGCAACACTGACCTGTACACCAAACCAGATGTTAAACAGAATAAATGCGGAGCCCCAAATCGACCATCTTTGCCATTTATTGTCTGAGACAAAACGCCAAAATAAGGCAAAGAGTGTTGTTGCTATAAAAAACCAGAGATAGAACCACAGAAAAGACGGAGACCAAAAACGGCTTACCCCAATAGCTAATTCAGCCGTTGCATATCCTTGCGGCCAACCTATGGCGCTTCCCCATGTATTTCCCCCTGTGTACCACAGTACGACATTGATCACCGACCAAAGTAATACCGAAATGAAGAACCATCTAGGGTTTGGGAAAAATGACTTAAACATGAACGATATATATCCCTTTTATGTTTCAGGTATGCAATCCGTGCATACTAATCCTTATTTCTTAATTTAGTACAATCGCATTACAGCAAGTTTGTACAATTTACTTATCCTTATTGGGTTATACGTTATTTGATTTGTATGCCCCTTCACAAGAGCTCAGGACATTATTTTCCGACTTGATCAGTCACATCAAAATCAAAATCAATTATTTCAATAACTTATAAAAATAGAAATGAACTTTGCCTCAGATTTCAAATAATATTTTATTGCTTAGGATTTAAAGCGAGTGCAATAACGGTATTTCTTTAACAACCATACGATTACTTGTTGATTTTATGTATAAAAGAATGAAGTTTGCACATTTTAAAATGGCTTCATGCTACTATCTTTTCATTAAAAACTATTGGATCTATGACATGGAAACCCTAGTACTTGAACTGATCAAACCACTCACACTGACAAAAGAAGACTTTCCACCCATTAACTTTGAAGAAGGCACTGTGCTCAAAGTTCTCATGAAAACACCTACAGGTTACTTGGTAACGGCGGACTCTCGTTTTAATTTTACGGTGTCTTTTGATGATGAAAATCAAGTGTGGCAGAAGCTTTAATTTGCAACGCTCTTTAATAAAAGAATAATCCACTCAATAAGATAAAAATAAAAAACCATCTTTTTTTATTGATTTAAAACTGATTATTTTTATTAAAATTTAGTTTTTTATACTCAATCAGCAAATGAAGCCGTGCTGAGAGTTTTCTGTACCTATTGATTTTGTGGGTGGTGTTTTAAAAAGTATGCTGACATTAAATGAAGCCATTATTGATGTAAAAGAAGGTTAAGTCGAAGGCTTTAAAATGGTTTTCAAGCTTTTTGGAGAAATTGCAACTTCTTCTAAAACCACGCCTTATTCGATGCCTTATTTTGCAATTATTACCTTCAATTCCTACAGTAAACAGCTTACCAATACTTTGCTTGCAGTTTTTAAAAGCAGTGATGAAACTGTCACAATGATCACTTGCAATTCGGGTGTAGTGAATACCTAATTGTTTAAGCTTTGT
>CAACWN010000133.1_pt1 | contig 108931 bp, 100 predicted proteins | sample 2275671 | NCBI WGS metagenome assembly CAACWN01 (sample SAMEA5312464, study PRJEB27640) | indoor metagenome | biome: indoor environment; feature: controlled; material: polymer furnished wood metals | place: Austria | collected 2011-04-21 | reverse complement strand
TACTTAACGGGTGAATGGCAACATGATCAAAAAAAAGCGATAAAAATAAAGAAGCATGGACGACTCTCAATGAGTTTATTTCGCTATGGTTTAGACTATGTTCAAATGGCGATTCAGCGTTTAATTGGTTTTGGGAAAAAAGAAGAGTTTAAGGAAATTTTGGCAATTTTAAGAAGGCAGAATCCTGATAGGATAAGGGTTCTGTGAAATTTGTCGTGTACAGAGCCGTTGTTTATAATAATGCTATCACTATCGAAAATATCCCATTAGAAGCCTATGACTACGTTGTAAATGGCAAGCCTGCACTCGAATGGGTTATGGAACGCCAAGGCGTATCTACGCATAAAGACAGTGGCATTGTGAATGATGCGAATGATTGGGCAATCGAAACAATGAATGATCCATCATACCCTCTCAATCTGTTTTTACGAGTGATTACTGTCAGTCTTGAAACAATGAAGATTGTTAGAAACTTACCTAAATTAGATATTTAGTATTAAAAAATGGGGGTGAACCCCCCCATTTTTTTTACAAAAAAAACCTAATAATAGTTTAAAAAATACAACTATTATTAGTTACAATATTAGTTTAACTTATAGTTTGGATATTGATATGAGTAATAGATTTAAAAAAGCAATGGAGAATACTGAGTTTACTCAAGATGACGTAAATTCAGATGCAAAGGTATCAGATGGTAAAGAAAAAAAAGATAAGGAACAAATCGTCACACGCAATAAATCAATCATCAATATTGAGAAAAACACACTACCAATAGCTAAACGTGTTCGTACTAAACATGGTCGCAACCTAACTATCCCACTCTTTGTTGAAGAACTTAACGTGATTGATGAAGCTGTTAAAAAACTTGGGCAAGATCAGAATATTTCGATTAGCGTATTCATTCGTGAGAGTATCTTGCAACAATGTAAAAAGGTTTTGGGTGCTAAAGAATATCAAGAGATATTGAATAATCAACTTAATGTTACTAAACCTAAAAAAGAACAATAAATAATAGTTGTATTTTTAGGTGTATAAACAGTTTTATGTATACAGTATTTTATAGTTTAATTTATCAATTAAATAATACGACTATAAATACAAACAAATAAACGATTATTTATTAATTTAAAGGTGTTTGTTAATGGCTAAGATTATAACTATAGCGAACCGAAAAGGTGGAGTTGGTAAGACTACACTAGCTACTAATTTAGCTGTATCGCTCAATCAAAAAGGAAAAAGCATACTGATTGATTGTGATGAACAACAATCATCTTCAAAATGGGCTAGACAACGTGGAGATATTGAGTGTCAGTGTATTCACGAAAATCTATTACTACAGCTTGAGAAATTAGATGCGGAATATGAGTACGTCCTAATAGATGTTGCAGGGCGAGATTCAACGGTCTTTCGTGAAGCTCTACTTGTATCCAATGTGCTAATAATCCCTACTCAGCCAAGCCTACTTGATCTGCAAGTATTGGACTACATGCAAGAGAAAGTTGCTGCTGCTAGAAAGACTAATAAAGATTTAGACGCATACGTGTTGATTAATAGAGCTTCAGTACGCTCAAATGAGCTAAATGACGCTGTGGAGCTTATTAACGAATATGAGCAGTTCAAACTACTAAAAACAGTGCTATTCGAGCGCAAACAGTATCGTGATGCGATTCTTGAATCAAAGTCAGTAACAGAAATGAATAGCTCGAAATCGAAAGACGAAATGAACGCTTTAATTATCGAATTGTTGTGATCGAGTCCACCAAGAACAACACCTCCATGCGAGGTGTTTTTTTGTAGAAACCTTTTACTTATAAAAAATCATTCTACAGGCACACACACAAAACGGATAATCAAACATAAATATTTGATTTATTTGTATTTTACTATTCCAATTTCCGCACTAAGTTTAAAGGTATAGAGGTTGAAGGTCATCGTGAACAGATTAGATACATATTGCCCTGCGTTTTGAATGCTGGTTTGTAAGATATAAATAGAAGAACTGGCAAAAAATACAAATAACAGTAAAACCAGTGCTAGCACCAAGTTCAATTCAGACAGCCGTTTAATGCCTTTGTCCAAACCAAACCCGACTGAGAGCGAAGCTAAAAAAGTGACAAAAATGATTAGCCCGACCTGAATACCAATACTTTGCTGAATGCCAAAAAGATAATTCATTCCCGAATTAATCTGAGTTACCCCAAAACCAAGTGTGGTCGCAACCCCGAAAATGGTGCCTAAGGTTGCAAAGGTATCGACTGCATCTCCCGTTGCACCATAAATTTTTTTGCCCACCAAAGGATATAAAGCAGAGCGAACCTTTAAAGGCAAATTATGTCGGAAAGAGAAATAGGCCAGTGACAAGCCCACAAGTGCATAAATGGCCCATGCATGTAATCCCCAGTGGAAAAAGGTGATTCGCATGGCTTGTTGTGCGGCATCTACGGTTTGCCCATCGCCCGTGGGCGGGTTGACATAATGCATCACTGGTTCAGCGACACCGAAGAACATCAAACCAATCCCCATCCCTGCGGTAAACAGCATGGCGAACCAAGAGCTACTGCTATATTCAGGCAGACTATGATCAGGACCGAGTTTGATTTTCCCCATATCGGAGAGCGCAATAAAGATCAGCAAGATCAGAAATAACGCGACAGATAAAACATAAAACCAGCTAAATGAATCAATAATCCATTGATTTAAATGTTTGGTTAAAGCCTCAAAACCACTTGGGTCAAAAAGAATCAAGGCCAGAAAAAGCACTAGAATCAGGACAGTGCTGAGAAATACATTCCGTTTGATGTTTGCAAACAGCGATGGCTTTATGGAAGGCATAATTCCCCCAGAAAATTATTTTTAGTACAAAGATATAAGCAAAATGGTTAATTAGACGAGTCTAATAAAGAGTGAAGAATGAATAGCTTAAAATTTAACGATTCTGTTCCATCATAATTTATGTTGGAAAATAAGGCAGTGTGAATCCTGTAACAGTTTAATTTTCTTTATGATCATTGGGTCGATGCTGAATATACTGCAAGGCAATCAAGCGTGAGACGACTAAAGCCAAATACATCACCCCACAAAACATCTGTAACATCGCGATCATACGAGCCAGCGGTGTTAATGGCATTAGATCAGACAAACCTGTCGCCGACTGCAAACTAAAGCTTAAAAAAAGTAAATCGAGCCACGATTGTGCGCCCGCCACATTAGGATTTAAAAAGCTATTGGGTTCTAAAATCTGGCAAATGCTATATAAAAAGGCAAAACCCCATGCAATAAGGGTAAACACTGCCCCGGCAGCAAATAGCTCATCTTTGGTCAAATAACGGTCTGCAAACATATAGCGCAGCAAGCCATAGGCCGCAATAAAATAGGTCATCGCCTCAAAGGCATGACTAATCACCAACAGTATTGGATCTCGCGCACCCAGTAAAATCAGTAAGGAAAAGAACAATGCCCCACCAACAAAACTCAAGCCGAGGATGGTAAACACGGGGGTTTGGCGGATGACCTTGGCAATGAGTAACAGGACCAAAACACCTAAGCCCCAAACCAATACACGTAAGGACAGGCTATGGCCGCTCAAAAGCGCCAAAATCAGCATAATAAATTGCAACAGCAGTAACCATGCTGATGGCAGTAAACGGAAGCCTTTCCAAAATTCGACAAATACTTGCATATGCAGCCTGTTATTTTTAAAGCCAAGTTTGATTGGTTCTTGTTCTCGCTTTTTTAACTTAGCATGAATAGCCACTGAAACCGATGCTTTTTATTCGTGTCAGTCGATTCATTTTGCCCAACAATTTGAGTACTGCTTGAGTACTGAATATCACAATCTAGGTCTTTCAGCATTCAAAGCCAACACAGTTAAGAGAATCAACACCATAAAAAAAGCCCCGATGAAGGGGCTTTTTTTAGTTCAGGTTCAGATTAGTGATCTGAAGCACCTGAGATACCAATACCTGTTTGTGAACGTACATACTGCGCATCAAATGCTTTACGTTCTGCTTGTGCACGTGCTGAGTTATCAGTCACAGAGAACAACCAGCAGCAGAAGAACGCCAATGGCATTGCAAAGATTGCTGGACCATTGAATGGGTTCACTGGCGTTTCAGAAATGCCCAATGTATCTACCCAAACGGCTTTAGATAAGATAATTAGTGTTACTGCAGTCGCTAGACCAATCACACCACCAATCACCGCACCACGTGTGGTTAAACCTTTCCAGAACATTGACAGTACAAGCACTGGGAAGTTGGCACATGCTGCTACAGAGAATGCTAAACCGACCATGAAGGCAACGTTTTGTTTCTCGAACAGAATCCCTAAAATCATTGCAAAAATAGCAAGACCTAAAGTCGCGATTTTAGACATACGAAGTTCAGATTCAGGAGTCGTTTGACCTTTCTTGAATACGTTTGCGTACAAGTCATGCGAGATTGCTGAAGCACCTGACAAGGTCAGACCTGCAACAACAGCAAGAATCGTTGCGAACGCTACTGCTGAAATGAAGCCCATGAACAAGTCACCGCCCAATGCATCAGACAAGTGAACCGCTGCCATGTTGTTACCACCAACAAGCTCTAGCTTGCCAGTTACTGCCATTTTCGCGACATCAAGGAACTGTGGATTGTTCGATACATAAAGGATCGCACCAAAACCAATGATGAAGGTTAGAAGGTAGAAGTAACCAATGAAACCTGTTGCAACAACCACTGATTTACGTGCTTCTTTAGCATCTTTAACGGTAAAGAAACGCATTAAGATGTGTGGTAAACCCGCTGTACCGAACATTAAAGCCAAACCTAAAGAAATGGCATCAATTGGGTTCGCTGCAAGTTTACCTGGGCCCATGATATTGCCCGCTTCTGCTAAAGAAATGTCATGTACTTTAGAGAAAACTTGAATTGACTGCGTGAACATTTCAGAGAAGCTGAAGCCCACGCCTTTCATCACCATGAAAGCCATGAATGTCGCGCCAGACAAAAGCATCACAGCTTTAATAATCTGTACCCAAGTTGTTGCCAACATTCCACCGAAGATCACGTAAGCCATCATCAGAAGACCAACAATTACTACAGCAATGTTGTAGTTCAAACCAAATAACAGTTTGATCAGCTGACCTGCACCCACCATCTGAGCGATCAGATAAAATGCAACGACAACCAATGAACTTACTGCTGCAAGCGTACGTACTGGTTTTTCTGCTAAACGGAATGACACTACGTCAGATAAGTTGAACTTACCTAAGTTACGTAGACGTTCAGCCACCAAGAACAATACGATTGGCCAACCGACCATGAAACCCAATGAATACAGCAAGCCGTCGAAGCCTGAACTGAAAACCATTGCGGAAATACCCAAGAATGATGCTGCGGACATATAGTCACCCGCAATCGCTAAACCATTTTGGAAACCTGAGATCCCGCCACCCGCTGTGTAGAAGTCAGCAGTGTTGGTCGTTTGTTTTGCTGCCCATTTGGTGATGAGTAAAGTAAATCCGACAAAGATACCGAACATGATAATGGCATGCCAGTTTGTCGCTTGTTGTTGAGCCTCACCCAAATCTGGGCCTGCAAGTGCGAGGCTTGAAGCCAACAGTGCTGTAGCAGCGACTGCAAGCGCTTTCAATGAATTCCATTTCATTAGTGCTGTCCTTTCTCTTGCGCAATGGCTTCGACTTCACGCATTGCTTCTTCATTTAATGCGTCGAGTTTGTTATTCGAGATATACGAATAAACACCACACAAAACAAAAGACAATACAATAATGCTTAGACCCAATGGCATGCCAATCGTGGTCACCCCACCACTGACTGAAGTCATTAAAAATTCTTTGTTGTAGCCGACCAACAACATGAAACCAACGTATACAACCAACATAATAGTTGTCAGTGTCCAGCTCAGTTTACTTTTACGACTAACCATTTCCTTGAATTTGGGATTTTGTAGAATCTGTTCTACTTGTCTCTCATCCATAACCATACTCCTGTGCGTATCCAACCGTAGATACAATTTTTTAATTCGAATTATTACATTTGCTAAAGTAGCAAGCTTCTGTATTGGTTGTAATTTAGACTTTGGTCTGTAAATTTTAAACAAGCTCAGCAGCCTCTATCCCAGATGCGCTATGATGGCCGAGATGAAGGAAAAACTTTAGGTAAAATGAACAGCTGGCTCATTATCGGGGTATTGGCCCTCTATATCGTCTTACTCTTTATCTGCGCTTTTTTTGGTGAGAAACACGCCAGCCGCCTGAGCACGCGTGGGCGCATGCTATTGTTTAGTTTAACTTTAGGGGTCTACTGTTCATCTTGGACCTTTTATGGCGCAACAGGTGCAGCGGTTCGTGAAGGCATTATCTTTCTGCCGATCTACCTTGGCCCACTACTTTTCGTCGCACTGGGCTATGACATTTGGCGTCGTTTAGGCCGCGTTCGTCAACACCATGCTATTTCATCAATTGCCGATTTCGTCGCTGCACGCTATGGTAAAAGTGGACCTTTGGCCTCAATGGTGACCATCCTCGCCGTCATTGCGATTATCCCTTACCTTGCCCTACAGCTACGTGCCATTGCACTCAGTGCCTCGGTGATTTTAGAACCTACCGCAGGCAGCATCGCCTCGACCACCAACGGTGTGCTATTCCTCACTGGTATTTTGGCCATTTTAGCCATGATTTTCGGGACCAGACAGATTGCCAATACAGAACAACATGGCGGTCTGATGTTGGCGGTTGCCTTCGAGTCTTTTGTCAAACTGTTCGCTTTGCTGTGTGTCGCGCTCTTTTTCGTGTTTGCTGCACCTGAAAACATTTATCAAATCTCCAAAGATGTCGCAGAGACTTTCCATCAAGTACAACTCATTGGTGTACCCGATACATTTTGGATTCAAACCTTGTTGGCTGGACTCGCAATCATTTGCTTACCGCGACAGTTCCACGTCGCTGTGGTCGAATTACGTGATGAAAAACATATTCGTGGGGCACGGCGCTGGTTCGCAGTTTATTTAGTTTTAACTATCATTGCTATTATCCCGATTGCCAGTTGGGCACTGCATGCAACGCCAGGTTACTTAGCGATCCCCGATGTCGCGGTTTTGTCTTTACCCTTAAGTTATGGCCAAGACTGGTTAACCCTATTGGCCTTTTTAGGTGGCTTTTCTGCCTCTACAGGTATGCTGTTGGTGTCTTCAGTGGCCCTGTCGATCATGCTCAGTAATGACTTGATCATGCCTGCCTTATGGCGTACCAATTTACTGTCCCGCCACGATAAGCGCTTACCCTTGGTACTTAAATTTACCCGTCGGGTCTGTATTTTAGCCGTCATGTTATTGGGCTTTTTGTTCTTCCATTTCTTTAATGACATCGACCAACTTTCAGTCTTTGGCTTATTGGCCTTTAGTGCGGTGGCTCAGTTCTCACCTGCCCTCATAGGTGGTCTGTACTGGCGTGGCGGCAGTAAACAAGGCGTCTATGCAGGTTTATTGGCCGGTTTTGGTATGTGGGCCTACACCCTGTTATTACCCACTGTACTTCGCAGTTTGCCTGCTGAATATTCACACTTTACCGAAAGCTTTCTTAATTTCGGTCCAATGGGCATTAACTGGTTACGCCCTGAAGCCCTGCTCGGTTTTGAATCCTTTGCCGCACTTACTCATGGGGTGGTGTGGGCACTGGGTCTGAATATTATTTTATACATTTGGATTTCCCGAATTTTCCGCCCCAGCGTGGCCGAACAAATTCAAGCAGAAAGCTTTTTCTATTATGAAACCAAGCCACTGCCAACACAGAGCACGTCTACAGACATCAACTACATTCATCACGATGTTGCACGTTTAAAAGTCGGTGATTTAATCACCTTAGCCAAACGGATTACAGGCGATGGCGCAACCATGCGCGCTTTCCAACAGTTCTGTGCCCAAAACAATGTGGTGCTGAATGAAAATAGCAATGCCAACGGCATGTGGTGGCGTTTTACCGAACAATATTTAGCAGGGACCATTGGCGCTGCATCGGCGCGTACCCTGCTCACCACCGCAATGGTCAACAATGGCCTCGCTTTGGGGCAAGTAGCAAACATTCTAGACCAAGCCTCACAGTGGCAACGTTTTAATCAAAACCTGATCATGACCATGATTGACCACATGACCCAAGGGGTGAGTGTGGTCGATGAAAATATGTGTTTGGTGGCATGGAATAACCAATATTTAAAACTGTTTGATTATCCAAAAGATATTGTCTATGTCGGTTGTCCGATTTCTGATTTGATTCGGTATAACGCAGAGCGCGGCGAATGTGGCCCGGGTTCGGTCGAAGAACATGTACGGAAACGGATGCACTGGATGCAAGTCGGTAGCGCACATGAATTTGAACGGATTCGTAAAGATGGTCGTGTCATTCAAATGCGTGGTAACCCAATTGAAGGTGGTGGCTTTGTCACCACCTTTGCCGACATTACCGCCTTCCGTGAAAATGAAGCCATGCTGGAGGCACGTGTCCAAGACCGAACTCAACAGTTAGCAGATGCATTATCTGAGCAACAACTGGCACGTGAACAAGCCGACAAAGCCAATATGTCGAAAAGCCGCTTTATTGCCGCGGCCAGTCATGACTTATTGCAACCAATGCATGCCGCGCGTCTGTTCAGTACAGCTTTAGAACAAAGCGTACAAAGTGAAGAAGACCGTAAAACCTTACAACAACTTGATCGTGCCTTACACGGTGCAGAAAGTATGTTGTCTGCCCTACTGGATATTGCCCGTCTTGAAGGTGGCACCATTCAACCCAACCGTCAGGCTTATCCGCTGCATGATTTACTCAGTGACCTCGAATTGCAGTTTAAATCCATTGCAGCACAGCGCGGTATTCGTTTCAGCGTACATGATGCTCAGTTCTGGATAGATACCGACCCACAATGGATTCGCCGTATTATTCAAAACTTTGTCAGTAATGCCCTACGCTATACCGCCAAAGGCAAAGTGGTGGTGGGTGTACTCCGCTCCACGGACAAACCACGCCATATTCGAATTGGAGTGTGGGATACAGGACCCGGGATTGCAGAAGAACAACGGATTAAACTATTCCAAGAGTTTGAGCGCTGTGGTCATACCTCACCATGGGGTGAGCAAGGGCTTGGCTTGGGCTTGGCCATCGTACAGCGGATGACCAGCCTGCTCGACTACCCAGTGCATGTCTATTCAGAGTATGGCAAAGGGTCATGCTTTATGATTGAAGTACCAATCATTGCCCCACCAAAAGTCGTAGCAGCGCCTGTACAAGCGGTACCACTCAAAACCAAAGCCTATAAGATTTTGTGCTTGGACAATGACGAAACCATTTTAGAAGGGATGTCGACTTTACTCACCAAATGGGGCTATCAAGTGTTTAAGGCAACCGAGCCTGAGCAAGCTTTTGAGATGATTCAACAAGAAAACATTCAGGTCTGGTTGGTCGATCAGCACTTAAATCATGACAAAATTGGTTTGGACTTTATTTTGGCCAATCGTCAAGAAAATGTCCCGGTCGCTTTGATTACCGCAGACTCAGATCCTGAACTGCCACAACGGGTCAAAGATATGAATATCGTGCTGTTGAAAAAGCCTTTAAAACCTGCTTCTTTGCGGGCATGGTTATCGGGTTTAAAAATTTCAAATCCTGAATAAATTCACTACATTTACTCACAAAACCCAAGTCATCTGACTTGGGTTTTGTCCTGTTTAGGCCCTGTATATACGGCAAACTGACTAAAGTTTTAAGGATTTCGACCAAAGTGCTCATTTTCAGCACGTTGAAGCCCAATAATATTGACTAAAAATCACACATCCATTTTTACTATGGCAAAATACACCACTTACATTAGTGAACACTTGTATACTTAGTTACAATTTTTCAAGTATTTGTTTTATTTAAACTAAATATGTATAAAAACACAAACTACGACTTTAGTCGTATTCATCTCCACAGGGGATTGGCAGATAACTAGGACTAAGAAAAGATCAGTTTTTCTACCTATATACCCCTTCCTTCGCTGAAGAAACTGATCATCCTTCTCTTGGAGTTTTATGATGAACATTTCTAAAGCAATGCCACATGGCTCAGATCAGTCACAACAATTTTTGCGCCAGTATAGTGCCAATGCCTTTTTACCCAGTATTGACTGGGTCGAACTCTTTAAACAAAGTAGGCTCAACGAGACTCATGTTCAGGCCTTAGATACGTTGTATCACACCGCTATTCCCCTCGCATTACAAGTGTTTGAACAACTCGACTTTGATGTGTTTCGCCCCGCGGCTTACCAACCGCAAGGTTTAGGTCTCTTTGAAAAACTTCAACAACAAGAAGACCCGTTCTTGCTGGCATTGGAAGCCGAATCCAGCGGACTCAGTGAAGATGTACGCCATCAAATTTGGAGCATGCTCCTTCGCGGCGGTGCAGTTTTGGTGTTTAAAGCATGGCTCGGTAAAGTCAAAACCGATCAGGATCAACTCGACACCACCCAGTTTGACCATTTGTCGGATCTGCTCTTTATTAAAACACCACCGCAAGTCTTGGCGAATCGCTTAAGTATTGATGCGCAAGGAACACAAGACCATATTTTCCTCATGTATGACAACGAAATCTACTTAGACCGTTTCAATAGCTTGGAAACGGCGGCTTTATTTGTCGATCTTGGCGTGTATGATGCGGCCTTTTTAAGTCTGCGTGATGACCGTGTTGCCGCTTATTTGAAACAACAGGGCTATGTCTCTGAAGAGCAAATTGATGACTTACAATGTGCTTTAAATCCTTTATTTTGTACCGATGTCACCAGCAAACAAAACTGCTTGGCTTAAACTCATAACCGAAAAAAGCGCTGATGATTCAGCGCTTTTTTTAATTCAATAGATCAGCTTACATTCGTTTTTCTTCAATATTTAAAGCATTGATCGAGAGGACCGCTTGAGTTCGGTTTTGTACCCCGAGCTTACGGAAAATCGCAGTCACGTGCGCTTTAATCGTCGCTTCTGAAACATCGAGTTCATAGGCAATCTGCTTATTCAGCAAACCTTCTGCCACCATCATCAAAACACGGAACTGCTGTGGTGTTAAGGATTGAATTCGCTCAGCCAGTGCAGTTTCATCGGCAGCACGTGGGTCAAAGTTCATGTTAGCGGGTAAATTTGGCGGCAACCAAATTTCACCATCTAAGACTTCGCGAATTGCTTCGCCAATATGACTTGGATGTGCCGACTTTGGAATATAACCCATCGCACCATGCGCAATTGAACGCTGAATGATCGACGTCTCTTCATGCGCTGAAACCACGATAATCGGTAATGATGGATACTGGGCACGAACGTGTACCAATGCAGAAAAACCTGAAGCACCTGGTAAGTTTAAGTCCAATAGCACCAAATCAGGTTCAGGACCTTTTTCAAGGCGTTCATAAAACTCGTTTACTGCAGCTGTTTCATGAATTTGAGCTTGCGGTAAGCTATAACGAACAGCTTGGATTAACGCATGGCGAAACAGCGGATGGTCATCAACGATTAATATATTCATAAGCAACGAGAGATTTCGAGTGCACTAGTCTTGACTATTCTAACCATACAAGTGCCGATAAGGATATGCAAAGTCTAACTTTTTTTCACTTTATCACGCTTTAGGTAGGAAAATAGCCTCAATTCCAAGTCGATATTGAAATATAAATAACTAATCACATTTTGATATAAAATTTATCAGCACATCGAAAAAGGTTATTTAATTTAAATATATATAAAAAATACAACCATTTAATAAAAATTTTAGCAGCCTTTTTCAAGCTCAACAGATATATCTGAAAATCAGATAACTTAACGCTATTTCTTTATTTTACAGCCTTCGTTCAGATATTAGATAAATAAGTCCATTCCGAGATACAACACTTTAGGGCTTTCCTTATGTCTACTTTACTGCAAAAACCACTCAATATTGTCGCTGTGTCAGGCGGTTTAAATACCCCGTCTAAAACTGAGGCGCTAGTACAAGAAATATTAAATGAACTGGGGGAAGCAACACCAATCCATGTACATTTCATTAAATTCAGCGAAATTGGACATCTACTCGGTGGCGCGATTTACCGCAATCAACTGCCACAACGTGTGCAAGATGACTTAACTGCGGTCGAAGCTGCCGATGCTTTGATTGTTGGAACGCCAGTTTACCGTGCTTCATTTACTGGTTTATTCAAACACTTTTTCGACTTTGTTGAGCAAACGGCGCTGGTCGATGTACCAGTACTGCTTGCAGCCTCAGGCGGCAGTGAACGTCATGCATTGGTACTGGAACACCAACTACGCCCACTATTCAGTTTCTTCCAAGCACAAACTTTACCTATTGGGGTCTATGCCACAGACAAAGACTTTACCCCAGCGTATACCATCCACAGTGAATTATTACGAGATCGCATTACTCTTGCCGTAGCTCGTGCTTTACCTATTTTAGAATGGGCACCTGCCAAAGGTCAGCGTGCAGAAGTGGTGAAAGAAAAAACCCAACTCGCGAATCAGAACTTGGGCATCAACACGCAAATCGAACAAGATGATGTGCTGCCTTCAGCCGCAGTTCCGAATTTAGATGCAGCCGAGTCTCGCTTGCATCAGAAAAAAGCCAAACCACAGGTCGCTTAACGCAAAAAGCATTGAGAGGGTTTTCACATGTCACAACAGAATAAAAATATTACGTTTGCTTATTGGGTTCCCAATGTCAGCGGTGGCTTAGTGGTAAGTAATATTGAGCAGCGCACAGACTGGAGTTATGACTATAACGTCCGTTTAGCGCAGGCTGCGGAAAAAAATGGCTTTGACTATGCTCTAACTCAGATTCGTTTTACTGCGGGTTATAACGCAGAAAACCAACATGAGTCGGTCAGTTTTAGTCACGGTATCTTAGCCAAAACCAGCAAACTCAAAGTCATAGCCGCCATTTTACCTGGCCCGTGGAAACCCGTGCTTGCCGCAAAACAGCTTGCAACCATCGACCACTTAACCCAAGGACGTATTGCAATTAATGTGGTTAGTGGTTGGTTTCGCGGCGAATTTGATGCCATTGGTGAAGCATGGCCTGAACATGACCAACGCTATGCTCGCTCGGAAGAGTTTATTCGTGCATTAAAAGGCGTTTGGACCCAAGACAACTATAGTTTCGATGGAAAGTACTATCAGTTCAAAGACTACACCTTGTCACCCAAACCTGTGCAAAAGCCGCATATTGAAATTTTCCAAGGCGGCAGCTCTCGTGCTGCACGGGATATGGCTGCACGAGTTTCAGACTGGTATTTTACCAATGGCAATACACCGGATGAACTCAAAAAACAGATTGATGATATTCGTGCAAAAGCCCAACAGAATGGCCATCAGGTCAAAATTGGGGTGAATGCTTTCATTATTGCGCGAGATACCGAGGAAGAAGCGAAAACGGTTCTGCAAGAAATTATTGATAAAGCCAATATTCAAGCGGTACATGCCTTTGGCGATGCCACCCGTGAAGCGGGTGCTGCCACACTGGAAGGTGAAGGCAACTGGGCCAAATCGACCTTTGAAGATTTAGTTCAATACAATGATGGCTTTAAAACCAATTTGATTGGTACACCACGCCAAATTGCGGAAAGTATTGTGGAATTAAAAGCCGTTGGGGTGGATTTAATCCTTTCAGGTTTTTTACATTTTATCGAAGAGGTTGAATACTTCGGTGCCAAAGTGTTGCCATTGGTTCGTGAGTTGGAAGCTCAACAGCAATCCGTTGAGACTGCCAAATCTGCTTAGCTCGGTAAGCAGCAGACACGAACTAAAAAATAATAATCATAGGTGACTCTATTCTTCCCTCAAGGCTCGGCTTGAGGGTTTTTTTATTGGTGTATAATCCTCACAAAGTAAAAAATAACCACTTTATATGAACAACAGCCAACCCTCTAAATTCATTAATCTCTCTTTGGCCTTTTTATGGGGCTATCAAGGTCTAATTCCTAAAATCTTCTTTATCAATCCCGATGAGATTACCATTTGGCAAACTTTTGGACTTTCCTATGCGCAGGCCCAACTGGCAGGTCAGGGCTCAGGTGTGCTTGAGTGTGTTTTTGCTTTATTGTTCCTATTTAGCTCCAGTAAATATCTGCATTACCTCAGTATCTTTAGCTTAGTGTTTTTATTCACACTGGTCGCTTTTCTAATACCAGACAGTCTCATTCGTGCTTTTAATCCTGTGGTCATGAACCTTGCAATGATCAGTCTATCCATTTGTTATTGCATGCTTCGCAATCAGGAAACGGCTTCCTTTAGTGCACAAAGTAAAGGATCCATATGAATTCAAAATCAGGTTGCATCGTCATTACAGGCAGTTCTAAAGGTATCGGCTTGGGTTTAGCTCAAGCCTTCTTGGAACAACAACAAGCTGTCGTGATTTCTGGGCGAAACAGCACAGATTTGCACAGCGCCCTGCAACAGCTACGGCATCGCTTTCCCGCTGCGCTGATTCATGCTGTCACTTGTGATGTCACGCAAATCCATGAAGTACAAACGCTTTGGGATGAAGCCATTCAACAATTTGGTGCTGTTCAGATTTGGATTAATAATGCAGGCAGTTGTACAGCGACACTAGACTTTAAAGATCTCACAGCAGCAGACATACAAACTGTAGTTCAAACCAATATTCTAGGCAGTATGTTCGGCTCACAAGTGGCCTTAAATGGCATGCTAGCAAAAGGCTATGGTCAAATTTTCAATATGGAAGGTTGGGGTACTCGAGGCGAATGGAGTGCAGGCATGACCGCCTATGCCACCACCAAACGTGCCGTAGGTTACTTTAGTCTAGCCCTGTTTAAAGAAACCAAACAGACCCACATTCAAGTCGGCACACTCAGCCCCGGAATGGTGGCAACCGACCTACTGGTGTCCTCATGGCAAAATGGCAATATTCAGCACTGGAACAAAATGAAACGGCTTTTTTTGTTTATTATCGATCCTCCCGAAGTGGTCTGTCGCTATTTGGCTCAACGTATTTTAGAGAATAAGCGTCGCCATAGTCGCATCGTATGGATGACGCCATTACGTCTGTTGCTCCGATTTTTGCGGCCCTATTATTGGCGGCGGAATCCCATCAAAGATACAGCTTTAGCGCATCTCAATTCAAAATAATGCCACATCAAGTGATAGATCATTTACATTAAACATAAACCCCGAATTAGGAAGACTTTTGATGTACACAGGTATCGTACAAGGCTTAGAAAAAATTCTAGATGTCCGTCAAGGCGACGGTTTTAGCACCCTTGTGATTTCAAATACACACAACTTTTTTCACGATGTCTTCATCGGTGCAAGTGTAGCCATCAATGGCACCTGCTTAACTGCAACGCGCATCGATCTGACCGCCAATCAAGTCCATTTTGATGTTTCGGATTTGACTCGACGCCTGACCACTTTAGGCACTTTACAGGCAGGTGATGAGGTGAATATAGAACGTTCAGCCAAAGTCGGGATGGAAAATGGGGGGCATAACTTGTATGGACATATCGAAGGAACGGCTACAGTAAAGCATCTGAGCCGTCACGGCGAGACTCTGCATGTGGATCTTCAGATTCCAGAAGGCAATATCAAATACTTTTTCTTAAAAGGTTTTATTGGTCTGAATGGTTGTAGCCTCACCGTCAACCGTGTTGATCGTAACAGCCATGAAATTTCAGTTGATTTGATTCCTGAAACCTTGCGTCTAACCACGTGGGCATCGGTAAAAGTGGGGGATGCGGTCAATTATGAAATTGATCAGATGACACGGACGATGGTGGATACTTTAGAGAATATCCATCAGCGTTAGAACTATTTAATTTCTAAACGTCTCGTACTTACAAATTTGTATACAGCAACCCGACGTATTCCATCAATATGTCAAAATAAAAATACCGTCTGCTTAAGACGGTATTTTTTAGGTTGATTTTATCCGTTTGGATATACTTCTTTAATCAACACTTCGACCACTTGCGGTTCAGCCAGCGTCGATGTATCGCCCAAACTATCTAACTCGTTAGCCGCAATTTTTCTTAAAATACGGCGCATAATTTTACCTGAACGTGTTTTCGGTAAAGATGGTGCCCAATGTAAGGCATCTGGTGTCGCCACAGGACCGAGTACCTTTCTTACCCACTGAATCAGCTCTGCACGGAGTTCTTCCGTTTGCGCTGTGCCCGATTGTAAAGTAACAAAAGAACAAATTCCCTGCCCTTTGATTTCATGTGGCATTCCTACTACTGCAGCCTCAGCAACCGCCTCATGTGCCACCAAAGCACTTTCCACTTCAGCCGTGCCTAAGCGGTGCCCTGACACATTCAGTACATCATCCACCCGACCTGTGATCCAGTAATAACCATCTTTATCACGGCGTGCACCATCGCCCGTGAAATACGTTCCCGGATAAGTTGCAAAGTACGCTTCGATAAACCGCTCAGGATCCCCCCAAATGGTTCGCATTTGCCCTGGCCATGAATCCTTAATCACCAGATTGCCTTCAGCTTCTCCTTCTAACTCTTTGCCTTCAGCATCAACCAAAGCGGGTTGAATCCCAAATAAAGGACGCGTTGCAGACCCCGGTTTAAGTGGTGTCGCACCCGGAAGTGGAGAAATCAAAATCCCGCCTGTTTCGGTTTGCCACCAAGTATCCACCACTGGGCAACGGCTTTCCCCCACCACTGTGTAGTACCAATTCCATGCTTCAGGATTGATCGGCTCTCCGACGGAACCAATTAAACGTAAACTGCTACGGTCACTCTCACGGACAAAGGCATCCCCTTCACGCATCATGGCGCGGATCGCTGTCGGGGCAGTGTATAAAATCGTCACATTGTGTTTGTCGACAATATGTCCTGTACGTGCCCAACTTGGATACTGTGGAATCCCCTCAAACATCACTGTTGTGGTTCCATTCGACAAGGGGCCATACAGCACATAAGAATGTCCCGTAATCCAGCCTACATCGGCGGTACACCAAAACACATCATCTTGTTTTAAGTCAAACACTTCACGGAAGGTACTATTCACATAAGTTAAATAGCCCCCTGTGGTATGCAGCACCCCTTTGGGCTTACCGGTTGAACCTGAGGTATATAAAATAAATAGGGGATCTTCGGCATTCATCGGTTCAGGTGGACAAATCTCGTTGACGGTCATGATTTCCATGTGATACCACAAATCACGCCCTTCTTTCAGCGTGATTGGATTGCCTGTACGGTGCACCACAATCACATTTTGTACCGAGTCTGTCCCAGGTAGATTCAATGCTGCGTCTACATTTTCTTTCAGCGGAATCGGTTTACCCCCGCGCATTCCAGAGTCTGCGGTAATCACAATTTTGGCTTGACTGTCCTCAATTCGACTCGCCAATGAGTCAGGTGAAAAGCCACCAAACACCACACAATGCACGGCACCGATTCGGGCACAGGCCAACATCGAAATGGCCGCTTCTGAAATCATTGGCATATACAGCACCACACGATCACCCTTCACCACGCCATGCTTTTTCAAAACATTGGCAAAACGACACACTTCGTCATACAGTTCAGCAAAGGAAATGATTTTATGGCGCGACGGATGGTCACCTTCCCAAATAATGGCAGGTTTATACGGATGCTCTTTTAAATGTCGATCAAGACAGTTGGCGCTTAAGTTCAGTTGACCATCTGCAAACCATTCAATTTTAAAATTGTCTTTATCATAACTGGTGTTTTTAACTTGGCTAAAAGGCTTGATCCAATCTAGCTTCAACGCTTGTTCAGCCCAATACTCGTCAGGTTGTTCTATCGATTTTTGATAGCGTTCAAAATATTCTTGTTCATTGGTGCGCGCAGTTTTTTCAAATTCTGCAGGTACAGGATAGACTTCTTTCATATCATACTTCCTTATATTCTGACTCTCATCTCGAGAGTTCATGCCACAGTTATTGGTTTATTATTGGACTGCATAACCACAGTATGACGATTGTTTTTTAAACAGATCAACACGGCTTTGGTCGTATATTATTTCTACAATTTAAAACACATTTTATAGTGATCTTTCAATGAGAGCCTATGTTTAATCCGTAACATGAACAACGTCGAACTCCGTAAAGTGGCTCCAGCTAGGCTTTTTAAGCATATTGTTACACTTCAGGCTGTGCTATTTCATACATAGGAGCATGGCTCAGCACCTTGATTCAAAAAATCAAGCATTTAAAAAACAGACAGATAGATTTTTATCCGTTTATCAATCACTCAGAATGCGATAATTTCATACGCTTTTCTCTATTAAATACACACAATTTTCAGGCAAAATATGCCAAATTTTCAGCGATTGGAGCACCAGTGTCAGAACAAACCCATACCTTGAGCGAGGTTGCTCAAGGTACGTCAGAGATGCTACATGACGCGACAGCGAAAACCACCCAAAGTGTAATTGCACATACGGCAAAATATAATGATGCCTATTCCACCATCGACAAATTTGTCGATAGTTTTTGGGAGCGTATGCCTTATTTTTGTATTGCGCTGATTACCTTCATCATTTTTTATTTTCTCTCCAAACTGTTTAAACTTTTTGTTCGTAAAGCACTGTCTGATCGATCTTATACCAAGCAAAACCTTGTCCTTGTCCTGAACCGTGTCGGGAGTTCGGCCATCGTCTTTATTGGCTTCCTGATTGCCATGGTGATTGCGATTCCAGGTTTCACACCCGGACAACTGATGAGTGCTTTGGGGATTGGCTCGGTTGCGATTGGTTTTGCATTTAAAGACATCTTCCAAAACCTACTTTCAGGAATCCTGATTTTACTGGGTGAACCGTTTAAGATTGGCGACGACATCATTGTCTCGGGTATGGAAGGTAACGTTGAAGATATTCAAATTCGTGCCACTTACCTACGTGCGCCAGATGGTCGTCGTATCGTGATTCCAAATGCAACTGTGTATACCAGTGCAGTCACCGTTAACACCGCCTATCCACGTCGTCGCTGTGAATTCTTGGTCGGTATTGGTTATGAAGATGACATCAAAAAAGCCAAAGATATTATTTTAGGTATTTTAGACCGAGATACGACCATTTTAAGTCAACCAGGTTTTAGCGTGAACGTCGCTGCACTTGCAGATTTTTCAGTGAACCTCAAAGTCCAATGGTGGGTCAACACCACAGAAACCACGGTATCTGGCTCAATCAGTTCAGTACAAGAATATGTGGTTCAGGCCTTTGCTGAGCAAGGGATTTCTATTCCTTACCCAGTTCAAGAAGTTCGCGTCGCAAAAAATGACAGCTACCCGACAGAAACTTCAACTGCTAAATAAGCGTCCTAAAACATAAGGGATCACGGTTTCAGTCCGAATAATACGGTTGCCTAAGCTCACCGCTTGGCAGCCGTTTTTTACAAGTAATTCAACTTCGTAAGGGATAAATCCACCTTCCGGTCCGATCACAACCGTACAGGGATGCTGAATCGCAAAAGGCATTTTGGCATCGCTATAGGGATGTGCCACATAGGCAGGACAATTAGCTGAAATCAGGCTAGGTAAAATGTCTTCCACAAAAGGCTTAAAGCGTTTATAAATTTCAAGTTTCGGTGCAACCGTATCGCCTGCCTGCTCTAGCCCCAAAGTCACATATTGGTCCAACTGTTGTAAGAACGGGGTTTGCCAATAACTTTTATCGACCCGATAGCTGTGCAGCAAAATGATTTTTTCAACCCCTAAAGTAACCGCATCCATAATCAAACGACGCAGAACTTTAGGGCGTGGCATCGCGACAATTAAAGTCACTGGTAGTTTGGCTGGTACAGGTTCTTCATATAAGGGTTTTATGCGTACAACTGTTTCACAAACATCAACCACTTGCGTAAGATGACGCTTTCCGTTTTGTATCCCGACTTTTAAAGTATCACCGGCTTTCAGCTCTAAATGACGATGCAAATGTTCAAGCTGACGCTTGGCACTAATGGACCAGAGCTCAGATTCAGTTTGGCGCGGGTCTAAAAGAACGATATTCATAATTTGAAAAAACTACTTTAAACTGTGCGAACTCGTGATATTCAGCTGCTTAATCACTCATAGCCACAAATAACAATATAAATTTAAGGCCCCTGTGTAGGCATGACCCTACTTTTGAAAGAGCAAAAGTAGGCAAAACTCTTTGTTAGGCTGATAGTACATCCCTATACCACAGCCTAACGGTGGCATCCCTGCCACCTCACCGTTCCCATTTTTTGTGAATAGTCTATAAATAAGCATCAATTACTTGAATATGCTTTTTCAAAGAGCCCGTATTTAACTGCATAATCTTTTGTGCCGCTTGATTCAGTGTATTCGCCTGCTCAGTATCCTCTAACAGTGTCATCAACAGCGCAGCAGCTTGTTCAGCATCATCAACAACTTTCACCGCATCGGCTTGTACAAATTCATCGACAATGGTTTGGAAATTAAAATAGTTTTTGCCCAAAACCGTCGGCACATGTAACGCAATTGGCTCTAAAATATTATGTCCGCCACCCGGTTCATTTAGTGATCCCCCGACAAAACAAGCATCAGATAAGGCATACCATAACCACATCTCCCCCATCGAATCGGCTAAATAGACTTGGGTGTCCGCCTCTATTCTTTGTCCCGTACTTCTGCGAGTGGTGTTTAAATTTAAACTTTGTGCAACAGCAAAGACCTCATCAAAACGTTCTGGATGACGTGGTACAACAACACACAACAGTTCAGGCTGTGTATCCAAATATGGCTTAAGCGCACTTAACAGTTTTTGTTCTTCAGGTGCATGAGTACTGGCAATAGTAATGATCTTACGCCCAACGAGCGACCATTCTTTCTTGAGCTGAACTGCTTGTTTGACAAAAGATTCTGGCGCATGAATATCAAACTTAATACTCCCCACCACCTGTGTTACCGATGGCGCTGCACCGAGCTGAATAAAGCGCTCTGCAGTTGCCTGATCTTGTGCCAAGAGCTGATCTAGCCCGTGTAACATCGGCTGCGTCAGGCTAGATACTTTGGCATAGCCTTTGGCTGATTTTTCAGAAAGACGTGCATTAATCAAGATACATGGCACCTGACTCTGCCCCGCTTGCGCAATTAAATTTGGCCACAGTTCCGTTTCAACCAAAGCCAAGAGTTTGGGCTGATACAATGCGAAAAACTGACGAACTAAAGGTTTTTGATCCGCAGGTAAATATACAGCTTGGAACAGATCTAGATAAGGTGCTTTTAAAAATAGTGATTTGGCCCGCGCCTGACCCGTTTTGGTGGTATTGGTCACCAAGACTGGATGACCCGCTTTTAAATAATGCTCGATGAGAGGCTGCGCTGCATTGGTTTCACCCACCGACACCACATGGAACCAAATCGCTTGGCGATTTTTAACCGGTTGAAATGGCCCGAAACGTTCGAGACATTCTTGTTGAAATTGTTCTGTAGTCTCTGCACGTTTTTTTATTTTAGACTTATACAGCGGTTTGATCAGCGCAAGTGCTGCGTTATACCAAAAAGGAGTAGCCAAATACGTGCTCCAAAAATCAATGCAAAAATAAAACAGCGCAACTCATATTATCCCATGAATTGCGCTGTTATCTTGTCGCGAATTGAACGGAAAAGCAATTTAAACCGCAGCAGTTTCCATTTCAGCTAAAGTCGGATAGTCCACATAGCCTGCCGCGACATCCGTTCCAATCATATTTTCCAGTTTCAGTTCATTCAGTGGTGCATCTTGCAGTAAACGCTCATACAAGTCTGGATTGGCAATATACGCCTTACCAAAAGACACCGCATCAGCCTTGCCTGATGCCAACAGCTGAATCGCATCTTCACGACTCAGTTGCATATTGGCAATATAAGGCACTCCACCAGAACGCTCTTTCATATATTCAGAAATACTGTCTTCAGCCAGATATTCACGGGTAAAGAAGAAGGCAATCTTGCGTTTGCCCAGCTGCTCCATGGCATAGCCAAATGTTTCACGTGGATTATCATCGCCCATGTCATGGTCATCACAACGCGGCGCAAAATGCACCCCTACACGATCTGCACCCCATACTTCAATCAGTGCATCAGTGGCTTCTAGCAGGAACCGTGTACGATTTTCCACTGAACCGCCGTATTCATCTTCACGCTGATTGGTTTTGCTTTGCAAGAACTGGTCAATAAGATAACCATTGGCAGCATGTAATTCCACACCATCAAAACCGGCTTCTTTAGCACGAATCGCGGCTTGCTTATATTGCTCGGTAATCGCGTGAATTTCAGAAACCTCCAAAGGACGTGGCAATACATAAGGACGTTTTGGACGTAGTAAGCTGACATGACCCGCCTGTTGTACTGCACTTGCAGAGACTGGTGTTTCACCATTTAACAGATCCGGATGCGATACACGACCAACATGCCAAAGCTGGGCAATAATCAGACCGCCCTTCTCATGAACCGCTTGAGTGACCTTTTTCCAGCCTTCAACCTGAGCATCGGTAAACAATCCTGGAGTATTCAAATAGCCATTGGCTTCTTCAGAAATCACTGTAGCTTCAGAAATGATCAGGCCAGCACTTGCACGTTGCGCATAGTAATCAACCATCATTGGGGTTGGAACGCGATCAGCAGTTGCGCGGTTACGGGTCAGCGGCGCCATGATGACACGGTTTTTAAGCTCTAACGCACCGAGCGTTAAAGGAGAATTTAATTCAGCCATCGTTACTCCCACCTGTTAAAGGTGTTGTTGTAGGTGTTCGAAAAATTGCTGAATCAACGCTTCATTGCGAGAAAAATAAGACCATTGTCCATATTTTTCCACTTGAATTAAACCGGCCTGCTGTAAAACGGACAAATGGTTCGACATCGTCGATTGCGATACATTTCCCAACCGTTCGATATGACCTGCACATACGCCGCGTCTAAAGTCACCACATTCGTCACTCGATAAAAATTGTTCCGGTTTTTTTAACCATTCCAAAATTTGGCGACGCGTTGGATTAGCCAAGGCTTTAAAAATTAAATCTATATCCATACTCAAGACACGCTTAATGGGCAACAAAGCGTTGTCAGCTTGTTTTACTTAATATATCGCATTTTTTCGATTTTAATATCGATTTTTTTAGATATATTGTAAAATAATTGATAATACTTTGCTTTCATTCATCATTTAAATTACAAACCTTGTTTTAAGCTTGCTTCAATAAACTTATCAAGGTCACCATCTAGTACTGCACCAGTGTTGGAGTTTTCAACACCCGTACGTAAGTCTTTAATACGCGAGTCATCCAACACATAAGAACGAATCTGACTGCCCCAACCAATATCCGACTTCGAGTCTTCAAGTGCTTGAGCCGCTTCGTTACGTTTGCTCATTTCCAATTCATACAACTTCGCACGTAACTGTTTCCAAGCATGGTCACGGTTGGCATGTTGTGAACGTTGGTTCTGACACGCCACCACAATCCCTGTTGGCGCGTGGGTTAAACGTACCGCAGAGTCTGTTTTGTTAATGTGCTGACCACCTGCACCCGAAGCACGGTAAGTATCGGTACGCACGTCAGATGGGTTGATATCAATTTCAATGTTGTCATCGACTTCTGGCGAGACAAACACAGCAGAGAATGAGGTATGACGGCGGTTACCCGAGTCAAATGGCGATTTACGTACTAAGCGATGCACGCCCGATTCCGTACGTAACCAACCATAGGCATATTCACCTTCCACACGAATGGTTGCCGACTTAATCCCAGCCACATCTCCGTCGGATTCTTCCATCAATTCAGCTTTAAAACCATGACGTTCAATCCAGCGCATATACATACGCAGTAGCATTGAAGCCCAGTCTTGTGCTTCTGTCCCACCTGAACCGGCTTGAATTTCCACATAACATGGATTTGGGTCCATTGGGTTACTGAACATACGGCGGAATTCAAGCTTCGCCAACTCTTCTTCTGCAGAGGTCAATTCAGCCTGCACATCAGCCAACAGACTCTCATCATCAGCTTCGACTGCCAAATCAAGCATCGCTTGCGCATCTTCAAGCTGCGTTGCCAAACCATCTAACACATTTAAGACGTTTTCAAGTTCGCCTTTTTCTTTTGCCATGGCTTGTGCACGGCTTTGATCATTCCAAATCGCTGGGTCTTCTAATTCACGGAGAACCTCTTCTAAACGCTCTTTTTTCAGATCGTAGTCAAAGATACCCCCGTAATGTGAGACCACGGTCGTTTAAGTCTTTTAATTGGTTTAGATACGGATTAATTTCCACGTGAATTACTCTCAATCAATATAAAGCGAAAAATAGCCGCTGATTATATCACAGTCGACGGCTAGGATTATTCATCTCAAATTCGACAAAATTACACCCTTCTTTCTAGAGCTTAAAACTATTTAACCTCCAAAAAAGCATTTTCTTGAACCGCAATCAAGCTGCATATAAATACGAACCATCTCATAAAATACATACCTGAGAAGTGTTCTAAACATACAAACGGAATAAACATTTTGAGTTAAAATCGTTTGTAATAACATCAATAATTAGGAAATCCACAGAATCTACACAATTTTAATAAAACAAAACATTTAATTATTTCATTTTTATTTCAATAACTTAAATAAAAAATATTACATAAGTTTACGCTTGCAACAAAGCGGTAACTTTCCTTTGGTTGACGCTTTTTTATTTTGCCCTAGACTGAACTTGTAACAAAAAATTAATGAAATACAGTTCCACTTACGAGGGGTACATACCATGAAAAAATTAGCAATTGCTTCAGCATTACTTTCCGCTCTAGCGATCACAGGTACTGCACATGCATACCAAGCAGAAGTGGGTGCTTCAGCTGGCCTAATTGATCCAGACAACGGTAGTTCAAGCGGCTCTTTTGGCGTAGATGGCACATACTATTTCAACCCAGTTCAAACACGTAATGCGCCACTTGCAGAAGCAGCATTCTTAGACCGTGCAAGTAACGTTAACGCAAAATACCAATACGACGAAGTCGGTGATGATGAGCGTCATCGTTACGGCGTAGGTGCTGAAGTTTACATTCCTAACTCAGATTTCTATGTGAGTGGTAATGTTGGTCGCGACGATATGAAATTTGACCGTGGTGGCGATTTTGATGAGACCGTTTATGGCGCAGAAGTCGGTTATTTACCCGCACCAGGTTTATTAATTGCTGCGGGTCTAAAAGGCTATGACAACGATTATGACGACGGTGTCGATCCTACTCTTCGCGCTAAATATGTCACTTCTTTAAGCAATGGTAAAGACATTAACTTAGAAGCAGGCGCAGGTTTTGGTGATTTAGACGAATATAATCTTGCAGCAGATTACTTCATCGATAAAACCTTAAGTCTAGGTGTAGACTACTACAGTAAAGATCGTGACTACGGTGATACTAACGAATTTGGTATCAATGCACGTAAATTCTTTACCCCACAAGTCAGCCTTGAAGGCCGTGTTGGCTTTGGTGAAGTTGGCAACAACGACTACAACAAATTCGGTGTAGCTGCGAAATACCGTTTCTAAGACCATTCAATAAAACCTTACATGCAAAAAGCCCATTTTCGAATGGGCTTTTTGCCCTCTGATAAAGCATTGCTATAAATAAAGATTGACTCCCTGCTACTTTTTCGTACACTTCGTTACAACTGTCATAGAACAGTCATATTTTTATAACAAAGAGAGAACCTCTAAAATGCTTAAACAACTTGCACTTACTACCGCACTTATTGCGAGCTTCGGGACTGCACATGCTTACCAAGCAGAAATCAATGCAAACTACGAAAATACAAGCTTTGATGGTGACAGTGAAGACCTTGATACTTTTGGCATCAGTGGCAAGTACTACTTAAATGGAGTGAACACTAAAAATTCGCCACTTGCAGAGGCTGCTTTTTTAAGCAAAGCAAGCAACATTGGTCTTGGTTATGCGAACTCAAGTATTGATGAAGACGGCGCCGATTTAGAAATTGACACAGTCGGTTTAAATGGTGAATTTTTTATCCCAAACTCTCAATTTTATGTTTCTGGTAGCCTCAACCGCTCTGAAGTAACGGTTGAAAGTGAATTTGGTAAAGCATCAGATGATAATGTGGGTTATGCATTAGAAGCAGGTTACCTGCCTGTCGATGGGCTACTCATTGCGGCTGGTGTAGCCAAAGAAAATCTTGATCCAATGTATGTTTCAAAAAATGGCTTCATTGATACATTCTCAAATATCTCCGCAGTAGCAGACGATACAGCTGTGACCTTACGCGCTAAATATGTGACTCAAATTGGTAACTATTTTACCAATTTTGAAGGTGCAACATACTTTGGCGATGAAACTGCTTACCGCTTAGGTGCCGATTTATATATCGATCCAACCTTAAGTGTTGGTGTTTCATTTATGGATACAACATTCGATGACTTTGACACTGTTTGGGCTGTTCGCGCGCAAAAATTCTTTACGCCTGCTATTGCTGTTGGCTTGAACTACACAACAACGGAAGATGCTGATTCATACGGTATCAATGGTACATTCCGCTTCTAATTGCAACTAAAATCTATTAAAAAAACCGCTCTATAGAGCGGTTTTTTTAATGTTGCTCTAAATGCAAAATGCGAAGTTGGACGCTGACATTGCCACGAAATTCATTTTTATCCAGCTCATAGACCAAACGAATTTGATGGTTCATCTCATTGAACTGGTATTTGTCCGCCGCATTAAAAGCAATGGCATCCACGACCTGTCCATTGTCTAAAGCAACACGTAATTTTAAATGCACTTCTTTCAGCCAGCGAAAATCTAAAATTTGAAAATTTCCTTCAAAAATAGGCGCTGGAAACTTTTGCCCCCATGGACTAATTTGCTGTAGAAGATCGACCGTTTCAACCTGAATATTTTCTGCTGCTAACTCACCATCGGTCCATAAAGTCGCCGTAAATAAACCTTCATCCTGAGCTGCCATCAGTGCTTCAAAGGCCTGCTTAAACTCTTCAAAATGGACTTTTTGAATGGTTAAACCCGCTGCCGCAGCATGCCCACCAAAGTGGCTGACCAAATGTGGATTTTGCTCAGCAACACACTCAATGGCATCGCGAATATGGATTCCTTCAATCGAGCGGGCAGAACCTTTGATATGTATCCCATCTTCATCTGCGGCAAATACAATACTTGGCCTGTGAAACTGTTCTTTTAAACGCCCTGCAACAATGCCAATCACCCCTTGATGCCAATGCGGCTCGAACATAATTAAAGCCGCAGGTAAGACCGTATCATCCAGTTGAATTTGATCCAAGGCTATTAAGGCCTCTTGTTTCATCGTGGTTTCAACTTGACGACGTTCCACATTCAACTTATTCAGTTGTTCTGCCAATGGATAGGCAGAGGCAAAGTCCTGTGCCAATAGACATTCAATCCCGATATCCATGGTTTCCATACGACCTGCCGCATTAATACGTGGTCCCAGTACAAACCCCAAATCTTGCGCTTTTAAACTTGCAGCCTCTCGCCCCGCAATCTCCAGTAGAGCACTAATGCCGGGACGACATAAATGTTGTTGAATGCGCTTCAGGCCAACATCGACCAAGATGCGATTGTTATAGTCAAGACTCGCAACATCGGCATAGGTGCCTAAGGCCACCAAATCCAAATACTGACTCATGAGTGCCGAGGACTTATGCAGTTTTTTACGATAGGTCGATAAGTTGGCCAAGACATAAAAGGCCACGCCCACCCCAGCTAAGGCTTTACTTGGAAAATCACACCCCAACTGGTTCGGATTCACTACCGCTTGGGCACTGGGAGTCGGTTTGGTGGTCAAATGGTGATCGGTAATAATCACCTGCATACCATGATCTTGCGCTTGTTTCACGCCGTCATGACTGGAAATACCATTATCAACGGTAATCAATAAATCAGGTGTAAAGCTGGTAAATGCTAAATCCGCAATCGCAGGCGTTAAGCCATAACCATATTTAAAGCGATCTGGAACCAGATACTCTACCTGCGCCCCCATTTTTCGCAAAGCCAAGATCATTAAAGCGGTGCTAGTTGCACCATCTGCATCATAATCACCCACAATCACGATTTTGTGTTGCTGATCAATTGCAGCATCCATCAACTGAATCGCTTCATTTAAGCCTTTCAGACTAGGGGCCAGTAAATGCTTGAGCTTTAACTCCAGCTCCTGCGTTGACGCCACCCCACGACGGGCTAAAATTTCTGCAATAAACGCAGGAATGTCCTGAAATAATTCAGGACGGGTAATGAAGGGTCTTTGCTTAATTTGAATGGCTGACATTTATGGCATCAAACGCTTCAGCATCCAGACATCTTGCTGTTTTTCATAACTTAAACGGTCATGTAAACGGTTCGGACGCCCTTGCCAAAACTCATAATAGTCAGGCTCAAGGCGGTAACCACCCCAAAAGACAGGTTTATTCAGTTCTGATTTACCTTCAACTTGGCTTTGCAATTGCTCAAAACGTTGTTGCAATACCTCACGGCTTTCAATCACACCACTTTGTGGTGTACTGATATGTGCTGCAATTTGACTATCTCGTGGACGCTTATGATAGTAGTCCGTCGATTCTGCTTCAGAAATTTTGACCACTTTACCGCCAATGCGAATCTGACGTTCCTGCTCTTGCCAATAAAACAATAACTCTGCATATGGGTTTTCTGCCAGATCCTTGCCTTTTTGACTGTCATAATTGGTATAAAAATCATACCCTGCTTCAGTTGCACCGCGCAGCAATACCGTTCGTACATGCGGCCGACCCTGCACACTTGCTGTCGCCAATGACATAGCATAAGGTTCGTGCAGTTGTGCTTCTAAAGCATGATTAAACCAAATCAAGAACTGAGCATGTGGATGGGTTTCTACTCGATCTTCATGCAACTCGCCTTTTTGATAACTTAAACGAAGCTCACTGAGATCTTTAATTAAATCACTCATTTCTTCACTCCCTATTAAGCTGCATTCGCACGTACAGCATCAGCTAATGTATGGGCTAAAGTGCTGACTTCATCGAGGTCATCCCCTTCCACCATGACACGAATCACAGGCTCAGTACCTGATTTACGAATCAACAAACGACCACGACCTTTGAGTTGTTGCTCGGCTTTATCAAATTCAGCCACCAAAGCAGGCACCGCATAAGGGTCAAACATCGCCTCTAAACGTACATTCACCAGCACATTCGGTAGAAGCTTAAAGTCAGCAATCAATTCATGCAGCGCTTTCTTCTGCTCGACCATCACGGTAAGGACTTGTAGAGCCGCAATAATGGCATCACCTGTGGTACTTTTATCCAAGGTTAAAATATGCCCTGATGGCTCACCGCCAATGACCCAGCCTTTTTCTTCTAGACCTTGTAGGACATAACGATCACCCACATTCGCACGTAATAACGCTACACCCGCTTTTTCCAAAGCTAGTTCCAAAGCCATGTTTGACATTAAGGTGCCCACTATTCCAGCAGGTTTTTTAGCGCTCTGAGTCGCCAAGATATATAAAATATGGTCGCCATCAATCAGCTTGCCATCTTTATCCACCAAAATAACGCGGTCTGCATCCCCATCAAAGGCGATGCCCAAATCTGCACCATTTTCAACTACAGCTTGTTGCAAACTTTCAGGGTGTGTTGAACCACATTGCTCATTGATATTTACACCGTTAGGCTCATTATGAATGGCAATGACCTTGGCGCCGAGCTCACGAAAGACCGATGGACCCACGTTATATGCAGCACCATTTGCACAATCCACCACAATGGTTAAATCATTCAAGTCTAAATGGTATGGAAATGTGGATTTACAAAACTCGATGTAACGCCCATTGGCATCTTTTACGCGGACACTTTTACCCAAGTTTGCCGTGTCTTCAATCACTAATTCTTTTTCAAGTTCTTGATTAATTTCTTCTTGAATAGCATCTGGTAGTTTCTTACCTTCACTGGAAAAGAACTTGATCCCATTATCAAAATAAGGATTATGTGATGCCGAAATCACAATGCCCAAACTTGCATGTAAAGCACGGGTCAAATGTGCAATCGCTGGGGTTGGCAATGGGCCTAGTAAATGTACATAAACCCCTGCTGCGTTTAAACCCGCTTGTAATGCTGACTCTAAAATATAACCCGATAAACGTGTGTCTTTACCGAGTACCACCAATGGTTTTGATTTTTTACTGTGGCGTTTTAAAACTTTCCCTGCGGCAAAGCCTAACTTAAGGGCAAATTCAGGGGTAATAGGGAGGACGCCAAACTTACCGCGAATACCATCGGTACCAAAATAACTCATATTTTACTCACTTCTTAATGGTGATCTAAATCATCACTTTTTACTGACATCACTTTACACCAAAACGAAAAAGCCGTCATAAAAATGACGGCTTTTACTTTGAACAATTGGTATAGCCGAATTAGCCCACGCGATAGTTCGGCGCTTCTTTGGTAATCGTTACGTCATGAACATGTGACTCAGACATACCTGCCGAAGTAATTTTCACAAACTTCGCATTTTGACGAAGATCTTCAATCACAGATGAACCCGTATAACCCATAGAAGAACGTAAACCGCCCATCATTTGGTGCACAATGTTGCCCATTGGTCCTTTGTATGGCACACGACCTTCGATCCCTTCAGGAACAAGTTTCTCAGCACCTGCTTTAGAGTCTTGGAAATAACGATCCGCAGAACCTGTTGCGCCTGCCATCGCGCCCAATGAACCCATACCACGATACGCTTTATAGTAACGACCTTGGAAGAATTCCACTTCACCTGGCGCTTCTTCAGTCCCGGCAAGGAGTGAACCGACCATAATCGTACTCGCACCCGCGCCAATCGCTTTCGCCATGTCACCAGAGAAACGAATACCACCATCTGCAATTAATGGAATTTGATCTTTTAGTGCATTAGCCACGCTATCAATCGCAGAAATCTGCGGCATACCAATACCCGCCACAATACGCGTGGTACAAATTGAACCTGGGCCGATACCGACTTTGACCGCATCTGCGCCTGCATCAAGGAGTGCTAATGCAGCATCACCTGTTGCAATATTACCGCCAATCACTTGAACTTGTGGATAATTCGCTTTCACCCAACGTACACGCTCGATCACACCCGCAGAGTGACCATGCGCCGTATCCACGACAATCGCATCAACACCCGCCTCAACCAGTGCTTCAACACGGCTTGGTGTTTCTGCACCTGTACCGACGGCAGCGCCCACACGTAAGCGACCAAGGTCATCTTTACAGCTGTTTGGATAGCTTTCCGCTTTACGAAAGTCAGTGACTGTAATTAAACCTTTGAGTTCGTTGTGTTCACCAACAACCAATACTTTTTCAATACGGTGCTTTTGTAGTAAAGCTTGAATATTTTCTTTCGACTCACCTTCACGAACCGTCACAAGGCGGTCTTGACCAGTCATGATGTTGCTTACAGGTTGCTCAAGGTTCGTTTCAAAGCGTGTATCGCGACCTGTGACAATACCGACCACTTTGCCATCTTTCACAACAGGCACACCGCTGATGTTGTTGGCTTGAGTAATCGAGATCAATTCGCGTACTGTGGTTTCAGGTGTCACAGTGATTGGATCTTTCACCATTCCTGCTTCAAATTTTTTCACACGACGGACTTCTGCAGCTTGTGCAGCAATATCCATGTTCTTGTGCAAAATACCAATACCACCGTTTTGCGCCATCGCAATCGCCATACGGGATTCAGTCACCGTATCCATTGCTGCTGAAACAAGGGGGATATTTAAATTAATGCCGCGCGTGAATCGTGTCTTTAATGAGACATCTTTTGGGAGAACAGTAGAATAGGCAGGGAGTAATAGGACATCATCAAAAGTTAACGCGTCTTGAACGATGGTCAACATGGCAGTCTCACTGGTAATTTCCGTGCGCTATTATAAACAAATATGAACTTAAATTTCATTTCAATTGAAAATTTATTTTTTATTTTAGAAAATAAAGTGATAAAACCCATATTTTATTTGAGACCCTCATTTCCACCTTTATTTTTTATTTCTTGTTTTAAGATGAATTCGATTTGTTTTCTAAAACTAAAAAAGCAGAGCCTTGACTCTGCTTTTACCGATTAACACACTTGATCAAAACCTTCATCGTTGGCAGGAATGCTCGCTTCCAATTGCACAAATGGAATCATATTGTGCGCACGTCGCGCTTTGTTGCATTGATCATCAGCAATTTGAACTTCTTTACATGAAGAGCTACGCTGTTCATACATCCCACAACTCACGTGTTCACCAATGGTACCTTGCAGTGCGATACAGCGTGGGCTGGCTTGATTGGTTCCAGCCATACATGAATACACAGCCGTCACTGGCTCTGTGTAATGTTCAGGCATGGAGATGCCTTCAGCCCAGTAAAATGAGACTCTAAAAAAGGCACAACATGCCCCGCAGCTTAAACAGGCATCTTCCGTTGGAACTTGAGACAACATCCTTTATATTCTCATTTTCAAAAACTTTTTTTGGAAGAAAATATTAAAAAAATTGTGGTTGCCAAACAAGCAAAATTTACGACTATTTTGTCACTTAAGTTGGACAGGTAAAAACACTCTCATCCATCAAGTCTGTACCGCACTCCAAAGTCTCAATCCAATCTAAAAATTGATGAATCTGCTCTTGCCCAATAAACGGTGTACCATGCTGCGGCACAATCATTTCGACATCCATGGTGCGGACCATATTGACCCATAAACGAATCACTTTGTTATTGCACATATAGCGCTGATGAAACCCTTTCATTTTAGGAATATGCGCAGCAAAGTTTTCCAAAGGTTTTGAGGCATCATCCACCATCGATGCCCCCATATCGCCTGAAAATAGAATCTTGGCAATTGGGTCATAAAACTGAAAATTGCCTACCGAATGTAGAAAATGGGCAGGCACAGCAATAATGGAGGATTGTCCCAACGTAATCACTTGACCGTGATCAGGTAATTCCACCAATCTGTCCAACCAGTTGCCTTTCATCCGCTCACTCATAAAGGCAGAGTTCAAGTGAGGTAAAAAGCGTGCCCAAAGTTTAGAAGCCACCACTTTCGCTTCGGTATAGACCAACCAACGCGGCATTGAGGTAATAATGTCAGGGTCTTGATGTGAGGCCATCACAAAATCAAGATTGGTCAAACGGGTATATTTATTCAACTCCATGGTCAACGGTACATAAGTTAAATCACCACCGGGATCTAAGACCGCTGCACGCTCATGGTCAATAATTAAAAACTGATTTGCCTGTACACCCTCGCCTTTGACCAAGCTGGTAAAGCTAATACACTTATGTGTGCCATCATCATATAAAACCTGTGACGTTGTGCGGTCAAATGCCATACCCATCCCCTCAAAATGCTGTTTTTCTTAAAAGACTTTTTAATACCTACAACATATATGGATTTACACAAACTTACAATGCATTTGCGACCAACATCATTTGATATATCAATAAATTGAAGATCATTTTTAAACAAAAAATCCCGATTTTTTAAGTCGGGATTCTTATTTTCTAAGGTGAATTAGAAAAAATAATGCTGTACAAGTGTCGCAACACCAATGACCAAGAAAATGGCCGCACCAATTTTATGAATTAAGGCAATTGGCAACTTGGTCGCCAACTTATCGCCAATAAAGACCGCTGGCGCATTGGCCAACATCATCCCTAAAGTCGTACCCAACATCACCCAAACTATACTGTCAAAACGTGCCGCTAAAGCCACTGTCGCAATTTGAGTTTTATCGCCAATTTCGGCCAAGAAGAACAACACAAACGTTGCGCCAAATACCCCAAGTTTCTGCCATTTCTTAATGCTGCCTGACTCATCATCCAACTGATCAGGAATCAACATCCAACCTGCCATAGCAATGAAACCAATCGAGAGAATCCAGATCAGCGTATCAGGGCTTAAAACTGTGGTAATCCATTGGCCTAAAACAGCAGAGACGCCATGGTTAATAATGGTCGCCAGCAAAATAGCCAATAGAATTGGGACGGGTTTACGGAAACGTGCAGCAAGTAACAATGCAAGCAATTGGGTCTTATCGCCCATTTCAGCTAAAGCCACGATGGCTGTGGAGAGGAGGAATTCATACATGATGTCTTTCTCTGGCTAGCATAACAAATACCAATGACTCACCGCTCCTGCTAGCCAAAATCTGCAGAGTGGTAAATCAAAGGTCTTGCCAACAAAAGAAAGCTCTTTAGAAGCTCATTTGGTTCTTTGCTATGATGACCATGCTCGTTTTAGAGCAAATATGTTGATCATCACCTGTTCTGAAGAACAGCGGCTACTCCCCAATGAAGTAACACCATGTTAGGCGAAAATATGTTTTTTGGCAATCTATAAATACAAAAGACCCTGCCGAAGCAGAGTCTTTATTGAGGTATTTTTGCAGTGCTTCCAGCCGCTATTTTTCTCTTTTGAGAAGAGAAATCAACAGGGCAAAAACCTAGATCATCAGATCAGTAAAGTACGGATGTCTTTCAGTAACTTCGTCAGCTTATTAGTAAAGCGCGCTGCATCCGCCCCATTGATCACACGGTGATCATAAGACAGAGATAACGGCAACATCAGTTTCGGATCAAAACCTTGACCATTCCATACTGGTTGCATCGTCGCTGGAGAAATTCCCAAAATCGCGACTTGTGGCCAGTTCACCAATGGTGTAAATGCCGTACCACCAATTGCACCTAAGCTTGAAATGGTGAAGTTTGCACCTTGTAGATCTTTCGGCGAAAGCTTCTTATCACGTGCTTTCTGACCCAATACACCAAGCTCCACCGCAATGTCTTTAATCGATTTCTGGTCTGGATTACGTAATACAGGAACGGTTAAACCATCTGGTGTTGCTACAGCAATGCCCATATGGATTTCGTTACGCAAGAGTACAGACTTGCCATCATCAGCCAAGTGACCAGCAAAATCACGTTCTTCTTTGAGTAAATGCGCAACAGCTTTAATAATGAACGCCATAATGGTCAAGCTAATACCATCTTTCTTAAAGTTACCTTTAAGATCATTACGCCAAGCTTCAAGTTCAGTAATATCTGCCAAATCAAACTGAGTTACTTGCGGAATATAGTTGTTTAAAGACAACTGCGGAATAGAGACTTGTTGCAGACGTGTCAGCACTTTCTCTTCTACACCACCAAATGCACTAAAGTCAGGCAGTTTCGGTAAGCCCGCAGCAGCAGCCGTCACAGCAGGTGCAGTTTGTGGTGCTGTTAAACGACCTTTCACATAAGCAAAAAGGTCATCTTTCATTAAACGTGCATGCGGCCCAGAAGCTTTGACTTCTGCCAGCACCACGCCCAATTCACGCGCCAGTTTACGTACTGCAGGACCCGCGTAAACTTTAGCATTGGCTGCATTTTGTTCTTTGGTCAGCTTATCTGCACCTTGAGCTGCTGGTGCAGCCTGTACAGTAGATGCCACCACTGGTGTAGTTGCAGCTGGAGCTGCTGTAGGTTTTGCTGGTGTCTGAACAATCCCTTGAGCCACTGGTGCAGGGGCTTGACCCTCAGCCTCAATGGTCACCAAAGCCACACCTTCCGATACATTTTGTCCCAATGCAACATGAATGGCTTTAATCACACCCGCTGTTGTGCTTGGTACTTCAACCGTTGCTTTGTCTGATTCAACCACGATGATACTTTGGTCTTTTTCAACCGTATCACCTACTGACATCAAAATTTCAGCAACAGTCGCTTTGTCTACACCCAAGTCAGGCACTGCAATTTCAACCGCACCCGCAGGCGCAGCAGCAGCTTGTGGCGCTGCTTCAGCAGACTGAGCTTCAGAGGTTTGAGGTGCTGCAACTGGCGTAGGTTCAGCAGTCACTGGTGCAACTGACGCTGCTGTTTTTACAGTCAGAATCACCACACCTTCTTTAACACTATCACCAACTTGAACGCTAATTGATTCCACTGTGCCTGAAATCGTACTCGGGACTTCCACAGTCGCTTTGTCTGACTCAACCACAAGGATGCTTTGATCAACGTCAATTTGATCGCCAACCGACACCAAAATTTCACCAACGGTTGCTTTTTCCACACCAATGTCTGGTACTTGCACATCAATCACTTGTGATGCTGTAGTCGCAGCTGGTGAAGTCGTTTCAGCAACAGCAGCGGGTGCAGGCTTTTCTTCAACTTGAACAGCTTCAGCCTGTACTTGTGCCGCTGACGCTTCAGTTTGCCCCTCGGCTTCCAGCTCAATCAGCGCTGCACCTTCAGCAACCGAGTCACCTAAGTTTACTAAAATGCTTTTAACAACGCCTGCTGAAGTGCTTGGCACTTCAACAGATGCTTTGTCTGATTCTAATAGAACGACACTGTCATCAACCGCAATGGTGTCGCCAACTTTGACCAAAATTTCAGCAACAACGGCTTTATCTACACCAATATCAGGAGTTGTAATTTGCATACTTATTTCTCCTCTTTGTAGTCAGCTACAGCGTGTACAGATGGCGTTGCTTGAGGAGCCCAAGCTACTGGACGGTCCGTATCTAATTCAAATGTAGAGATGGCATCTTTCACTAAGCGTGCATCCACTTCACCTTCATCAGCCAATTTTTTCAGTGTAGCAACAACAATATGCGCTGCATCTACACCAAAGTAACTACGTAATTTAGCGCGTGAATCTGAACGACCATAACCATCTGTACCCAATGCTACGAATGGACGGTTGTCTGGAAGATATGCACGAATTTGTTCGCTATAAGCACGCATATGATCTGTTGCAGAAACCACGATACCTTCTGTACCGCGCAGTTGCTCAGTCACCCAAGCCTCTTTCACATTCTCGCTCATTGGATGCAAGCGGTTATATTCTTCACATGCCATACCATCACGTGCAAGTTCATTGAAACTTGTTACGCTAAATACATTTGAATGGATTTGGTATTCATCACGTAAGATTTGAGCAGCTTTAATGACTTCACGCAGAATCACACCTGAACCCATCAACTGAACAGTGGCTTTTTCATCTTTTTGAAGTAAGTACATACCACGTTTAATGCCTTCTTCAGCACCTTGTGGCATTTCAGGATGCTCGTAGTTTTCGTTCATTACCGTTAAGTAATAGAAAATACGCTCTTGGTTCACGTACATACGCTGTAAACCATCATGCACAATAACTGCTAATTCATAACCAAAACATGGGTCATACGACACACAGTTCGGAATCGTATTGGCTAAAATATGCGAGTGACCATCTTGGTGTTGTAAACCTTCACCGTTTAGCGTGGTACGACCTGCTGTTGCACCCAATAAGAAACCTTGTGCTTGTGCATCACCTGCAGCCCATGCAATGTCGCCAATACGCTGAAAACCAAACATAGAGTAGTACATGTACATTGGAATCATGGGTAAGTTATTGGTTGAATAACTGGTTGCCAATGCTGCCCAAGCGCTCATTGCACCTGCTTCGTTAATGCCTTCTTGAAGCATATGACCATCTTTTGCTTCACGGTAATGCATCAACTGTTCTTGATCTTCAGGCGTGTAATGCTGACCATTGGCTGCATAAATACCTAACTGACGGAACATACCTTCTAGACCGAAAGTACGTGCTTCATCAGGAACGATTGGCACAACACGGTCTTTAATTGCTTTTTCTTTTAACAATGCAGCAATTAAACGAACCATCACCATGGTGGTTGATTGTTCTTTGCCTTGTGAGCCTTTTAATACTGCATCAAAGACAGAAAGTTCTGGAATAGCCAACTGTTCACTTTCTTTGCGACGTGCAGGCAAATAACCACCTAGTGCTTCACGACGTGCCTTCATATATTTCAATTCAGGCGAGTTTTCGCTTGGACGATAGAAAGGCACTTCTTCTAATTGCTCATCGTTAAATGGCAAATTGAAGCGATCACGTACATATTTTAAAGATTCGATTTGCATCTTTTTGATTTGATGCGTTTTGTTTACTGCTTCAATTTCATCAGACAAACCATAACCTTTTACAGTTTTCGCTAAGATTACAGTTGGTTGACCTTTGGCTGTACATGCTTCTGCATAGGCTGCAAAAACTTTGTACGGGTCATGACCACCACGATTTAGATTATCAATATCTTCATCGCTTAAATCTTTAATCAACTCAGCCGCTTCTGGGTATTTACCAAAGAATTTTTCGCGTGCATATGCACCGCCCTTCACTTGTAAGCGTTGGTATTCGCCATCCAGTGTTTCTTCCATAACCGCTTTTAAAGCACCAGTGCTGTCTTTAGCCAGTAGTGGGTCCCAATGACGACCCCAAACCACTTTAATGACACGCCAGCCCGCACCACGGAATAAAGATTCTAATTCTTGAATAATTTTACCGTTACCACGTACTGGACCGTCTAGACGCTGTAAGTTACAGTTTACAACCCAAATGAGATTGTCTAATTTTTCACGACCCGCAAGTGAAATTGCACCTGTGCTTTCTGGCTCATCCATCTCACCATCGCCAAGGTATGCCCAAACTTTGCGATTTTCTTCTTTAATCAAACCACGATTCATCAAATATTTTTGAATATGTGCTTGGTAAATCGACATGATTGGGCCAAGACCCATCGATACCGTTGGGAACTGCCAATAATCAGGCATTAAGTATGGATGCGGATAAGAAGGTAAGCCAACACCGTCCACTTCGCGACGGAAATTGTTTAGATGCTCTTCAGTCAAACGACCTTCAAGGAATGAACGCGCATAGATTCCTGGCGCACAGTGACCTTGATAATAGATCATGTCACCGCCAAAGCTATCACTATTCGCGCGGAAGAAATGGTTAAAACCCACATCATATAATGTTGCTGAAGATGCAAAACTTGCCAAGTGACCACCTAAGTCATCACCCGTTTTATTGGCACGGAGTACCATCGCTAAGGCGTTCCAACGAATCAACGCACGGATACGACGCTCCATGTCTTGATCGCCTGGCATTGCAGGTTCTTCAGCCACTGAAATTGTATTTAAATAAGGCGTGTTTAAACGCTGAATAGGGACATGTTTAGCGATTGCTTGTTGATACAGTTTTTCTAGTAGAAAAGCTGCACGCTCAGTCCCCATGTGTTGTAAAACGGAGTCAAACGCATCTTGCCATTCTTGCGTTTCTTGCGCGTCAGTATCACCATAAAACGCCATAATTCACCTATTTCGATATCCTAATCTTATACGCTAATATGTATCATACTTTCGTCCTATAAGAGTATCGCTACAGCTGAATATGGCTGAGCCCTACTATTTAGCAACTAAATAGTCATTGACTATTCGTTACCCAAGATAACAAAAAACCGCCAATTTAGGCGGTTTTTTATACATTTAATGGTGTTTTTTGATGCTAACTTAGATTCCGTCAGAGCTGTATTCCTTTTTCAAGCATCAAACCAATGGTAAGTTCGGATCATCCGATCAAATCGGATTAAGGCAACATTGCTAGATAAGTCGATGGGTTTTTGCGTTGACCATCTTTAACTACTTCATAGTGTAAATGTGGACCAGTACAACGACCTGTACAACCAACATTGGCAATATGTTCACCCGCGTCTACACGGTCTCCAACACGAGCAATTAAACGTGATGCATGGGCATAGCGCGTGATGTAACCATTGCCATGGTTAATTTCAACGTATTGACCATAACCCGTACCCCAACCTGACTTGGTCACAATCCCTGGACCTGTCGCATAAATCGGTGTACCGCTTGGCGCAGCAAGATCTAGACCTGAGTGGCGCTCAGCACGACCATTCATAGTACGGCCGCCGTAACTTGAGCTCACACGTGCGCTTGGAAGTGGATGTGTCACTAACCACGAATATGCATTATTTGAAAAACTTTTTGCAGAGAATTCTGAACCGTATTTTTTCGCCAGTGAAGCGTTGTTAAGTTCAACCGTTTTTTCACGGAGCTGAACGGTCATTTTTGTTTCGGCAGGAACATCAATATCATTAGATTCAGTATAAGCACCTTCTGATAAAGTGCGTGTCAATTGCTCAATTCGATCCGAAGATGCATTATTTGTATTGAGTTCTACCAAATCAGCGAAGGCTACTGAAGCAGCCGATGCCGCAAAAGAAAAAGCCAACAAAATACGTCTCATATGCATAAAAAACCTCTTAAAACTGCTCTTACGAGTGTTTCTTGCGTGATCTCGTCCTTGATATCTACCGAAAGAAGCGCATAAGATTAAGACATTAACATGAAGGAAATATGTATGTCCGAACCAGTGAATCTCTTTCAACAAACCAGAAAACACATAAAAACAGGAAACTTAACGTTTCTCTCAAAGCAAGTAACTGCATGGCAGAAACTTACAAAACTGATTCAACCTCTCCTACCGCAACCAGAGCAGTGGCAGGTTGTTTGTTATCAATATGGTATTTTGACGATTACCGGCGAAAATCAAGCGATGATTAGTCAACTTGGTTACCTTCAAAAACAATATATTGCACAACTGTCGGAACTTGAGGAGTTTAAAGACCTACAAAAACTCCAAGTTCGTTTGAGAATCCCCTCTCAAACACCCGCAAAGATACAATCTATTTCAAGATCGCTAAGCACAGAAACTCAAGACTTAATTCGAGGTGCTGCTGACTTTGTGAGCGACCCTAAGCTTAGCCAAGCAATGCGCCGTTTGGCAAGCAAAAAAAAGTAACCTCGTCTCGACTAGCTTCAGAATTGCGTTTTTAAAATGATAAATTCATCACACTTTTTATTGTTACAATATAACATCACACAATAAAGACAATGACTTAAGTCACACTCACATAAGGAATTGGACACTGATCTTCGTCATTAAATGTTACAATTTCATAGCTGCTTGGATCACTTTGGACATTGCGCAATAATTGATTATTCAAAGCATGCCCAGACTTATATCCATCAAATTTGGCAATAATTTGGTGGCCGAGCAAGTAAAGATCCCCCACCGCATCTAATATTTTGTGACGAACAAATTCATCTGAGAAGCGTAAACCTTCTTCATTCACCACACCGGTTTCATCGACTCCAATGGCATTGTCTAAACTCGCCCCCAAAGCGAGATTATTGGCTTTGAGATAATCCAAATCTTTCATGAAACCAAAAGTACGGGCTTCACTGACTTCATAAACAAAGGTTTCGGTTGAAAAATCAATAGTGGCAGACTGATATTCTTTCTTAAAAGCGGGATGGTCGAAGTCAATGGTAAAGTTGAGTTGAAAACCCTCATGTGGGCGGAAAATGGCGCGCTTGTCGTCGATGAGTGCTTCAACAGGTTTGAGTATTTTTATAAATTTTTTAGGGGCATCCAGTTCTTTAAGGCCGCCTTGCATGAGCAAGTAAATAAACGGACCTGCACTGCCATCCATAATTGGTACTTCAGAGGCAGACACTTCAATGATCAGGTTATCAATACCCAGACCTGCAATTGCACTCATAACATGTTCAATGGTACCGACTTTGGCATCTTCTTGAACTAGGTTTGAACACATGAAGGCTTCTTGGATCAACATCGCATTTGCACGAATGTCGACGGGTGGATTGAGATCGATACGACGAAACACAATTCCTCCGTCCGCATGATGTGGCACAAAGTTAATTAAGACTTTTTGACCACTATGCAAACCAATGCCGCTTGCTTTAACGACACGTTGTAGAGTTCTTTGTTTCAACATGTTTCATATCATCTCACCACTAAACCGCTATACGTTAGCATATTTAGCCATTGATAAAAAACAAAAAGGTAGTCAGAGACTACCTTTTCTTCATCACATGCGGCTTAACCACATAGACAAACACTACTTACGTTGTTGATTTTTCAAGTAATCTTGAATACTCATTGGAGTTGAGCGTGCAGCACTCACTGTCGATGCAGAACTTGCTGCAGCAGCCACGTCTTGGTTCTGACGCTGGATTGCAGGCACATCATCATCTTCAACAACCGCTTGCGCTGCATGCCCATGTTGTGCTACCTGCACATGTGCACTTGGGCGCTTCACTGGCTCAGCAGAATCTGCTGAATTTCGAGTCAAACCGGTTGCAATGACAGTGACACTGATTTCATCACGCGCATCTGGATCAAATACGGTGCCATAGAAGACTTGGCCTTCGTCTAGATCGACAATTTGGTTTACAACGTCGGTAATTTCTTCGATTTCGCCAAACGTAACGTCATCACCACCCGTCACATTAATCAGAATCCCTTTGGCATTCATAATGGTGACATTATCTAGCAATGGGCTACGGATCGCTTGTTCAGCCGCTTGACGTGCACGGTTTTCACCACGACCTAAACCCGCACCCATCATGGCATAACCACGTGTGCTCATCGCAGTTTTCAAGTCAGCGAAGTCAAGGTTAATATGACCTGGGCGTACTACCAAATCAAAGATACTACGGACCGCATTTAACAAGACATCATCCGCTTTTTTGTAGGCATCTTTCATTGAGATGTCACGGAAAACTTTTAACAAGCGTTGGTTTGGAATGATGATTAACGAATCAACATGCGCTTCTAATGCTTCAATGCCCTGCTCCGCAGACTGAAGACGACGTTTACCTTCAAAATTAAACGGTGTCGTTACCACGCCTACAGTTAAAATGCCCATTTCTTTAGCAATTTCAGCAACTACCGGCGCAGCACCTGTACCTGTACCACCACCCATACCGGCAGTGACAAACACCATGTCAGTGCCTTCAAGGTGTTGACGAATCAAGTCACGACTTTCTTCAGCCGCTGCTTGACCGACATTTGGATTGGCACCTGCACCCAAGCCACGGGTACTTTGCTCACCCAACTGGATTTTGAATTGTGCATTCATACGGTCTAGCGCTTGCTTGTCCGTATTGGCACATACAAATTTTACACCTTGAATATCTGACTCAAGCATGTGTTGTACGGCGTTACCACCTGCACCACCAACACCAAACACAGTAAAACGGGCTTGACCGTTGCTATCGGTTTGATCATCTTCTAAAAATTCAAATGAGGCCATGACCTATAGATTTCCTAATTCGTTATTGGCAGTCACTTAAGCCCGTATACTGCCTTGATCTTAATAAACAAAATTGCTTTTAAGCATGCTGTGCAAGCCATAGCTTGTCAAGTTTAAGCGATGCGTTGTACAACTTCTTAACAATATTCCAAAAAAATTCAACTTAAAAAACAGATTTCAGCTTTTCATTGAGTCCAGACCAAGCACGTCCAACGCGTTTAATCAGAGACAGTTTTTCTGTATCTTCTGGTTCCACTATGGTGTCTTGTGTTTCGCTCTGACTAAACATCAACAAACCTGCGGCAGTGGCATACTGAGAGCGACGCAGTGCGGCAATATTCTGCTCATCTGCTGTCACTTGCACAGGTGGATTACCCAAATGCGCAGACACACCCAACATACGACGGGTCAACGTCACCATACCTTCGATTTGACTGGCATCACCAGTTAACACCACACCATGATACAAACCATGAATCGCACCATTACGCTCTAGCTCTTGGCGAACTTGGCCTAAGATTTCTTCATAACGCGCAATCACGATTTCAGTCAGCTCAATACGACTAATCGTTTGCGGACCATCAATCCCTTGGATCTGAATCATATGGTCCGGTTTAACCGACTTAATGTCGACACACCCATAGAGTAATTTAATTCGCTCTGCTTCTTCAGTGGTGGTTTGTAACACAGCAGCAATATCACGGGTGACATGTTCGCCACCACGCTGCAAAGTATGTGTCAACGCCAAACGACCATCCAAATACACCGCAATGTTGGTGGTACCTGCACCAATATCGACTAAACAAACGCCATACTCTTTTTCATCTTTGAGTAGGCTCGCTTCTGCCGTTGCCAGACAAGACACCACCAGTTTCTCCACCCCGATGTTCGCACCTTTTAAGGCCCGATCAAGGTTTTGCATGGTGCTAATCGGTAACATCATCAACTGATAATGACCAATCATGCTGTGGGCAGACATTCGTATTGGGTTTTGTACCCACTCAGTGGAGTCATCCAACTCAAAGCCCAGTGGCACAGCACTGACCAAATAATGATCCGAGGTCATGTGGCTGGCTTTGGCCAACTCTAATGCACGAACCACTTCACTTGTTGTAATTGTATGGTCAGTATTTTCAACTGGCGTTCGTCCAGATGCATAAAAGCTTTTTAACTCGGCACTTGGGATCGACACCCACGCGGAATGGACACGGCATTCAGCCATATCTTCTGCTTCTTGCACGGCATTTTTTATCGCTGTAATGACTTTATCAAGACTTACAATTTTTCCTTTATTCATGCCTCGGTTACGAGCAGTTGCCATTCCTATCACTTGGATATTGTCTGGCGCATGTACCTTACCAATCAAAACTGAAACTTTGTGCGTCCCAATGTCAATCGCAACAACTGAGGGAACCGCTTCATTCATTGTTTACTACTACCATCACATGTTTGTTTAATTTATGGCTTTATGCCTCTGTTTTAAAGCCAAGTATTATGGCTTTGCTGCTGCTCCACCTGCAATGCTTGTGTCATCAATCGTTACAACAAAATGACCATTTGCTATCTTTGGTGCGGCAGCATTCTTCCATTGGATGGCCAAGCCATTCCGATAACGCAAATCAATGGCAGATACTTTGGCCCAAACTGGCTTCAAATCACTTTGAGCCAAATAACTCAAACGTTGCAGCTTACTCATGGTTTGATCCTGATCTACGATAACACGTAAACCTGAATCGAACTGCATAAACCAAGTCATACGCTCCGTTAAATATAATTCTTTTAAACGAAGGTTGACTGGCTGGAATAATTGATTAATTTCATTATAACGGCGCATCATCATTTTAGACTGACTGATTGGGCCGTGTAATAAAGGCAAATTCTGATTATTTTTCGGTGTCACTTCGCTAAATACGTCACCACTGTCACTTAAGAGACGCCCTGTCCCCCAACGTGCAATTGCATGCCGTGGCATGACGCGAACGCGAATCGCATTCGGCCATGCGCGCGAAACCACCACACGATCAACCCAAGCCAGCTCTAAAGTTCGATCACGAATTTCTTCTAAATCTGAGGTGAAATAATTATGAGTAATGGCTGGTGAAACATGTCCCATCACCTGATTTTTTTCCGCCTCAGAACGTACACCTACTACATCAAGTTCGGCCACTCGTGCATCTGTCATGACTTGATATAAGCCATAAATACCAACCAACAGCACCGCCACGGCAACGACCAACATCACCCAACCACCGAAGTTGGCAAGCTTTTCCTTACGCGTCGGTGGTTTATCGTGTATCGAAGTAATCGCTGCGCGTTTACGGCGCATAGAAGCAGGTAATTGCGCCATTTAGTGAGCCGCACCTGTCAGTGTTTGCTCTAAAATTTGGACACAAAGCGCATCAAAGCTATAACCCACTGCATTTGCAGCTTTCGGCACCAAAGAGTGACTGGTCATCCCAGGTACTGTATTCACTTCTAGTAACCAGAAATTGCCTTGCTCATCTTGCATCGCATCAATACGACCCCAACCACTTGCTCCCACCGCTTGGAATGCACGGAGGCAAAGCGCTTGCAACTTTTGCTCTTCTTCAGTGCTTAAGCCACACGGAATTCCGTATTCCACATCATTACGTTGATATTTCGCTTCATAATCATAAAAAGCCACATCCGCAGGCGGTTGTAGACGAATCACAGGTAGCGGTTGACCATTTAAAAATGAAATAGTGAACTCGCGTCCCGTAATCCATTTTTCAGCCATCACCACAGCATCGTGTTGGGTCGCTTTGGCAATTGCCTCTGCCAAATCTTCTGCTTTTTCAACTTTACTCATGCCGACACTTGAACCTTCGTGTACCGGTTTGATAATCAGTGGAAGACCCAAATTCGCCACCACTTCAGCTAAATCTGACTCTTGGCTAATGATGCGATAGGGTGCTGTCGGTAAGTCTGAACCCTGCCAAACTTGCTTGGTTTTAACTTTATCCATGCCAATAGCAGAACCCTGTACGCCTGTTCCGGTATACGGGATATTGAGCCACTCCAAGACCCCTTGGATTTGACCGTCTTCTCCACCGCGACCATGTAACACAATAAACGCACGGTCATAACCGACCAATTCGGTCACACTACGCTCTTGCGGATCAAAAGCTTCTGCATTTACACCCGAACGAACCAATGCTTCAAGTACAGCTGCACCACTATCTAGAGAAACCTCACGCTCAGCAGACTTACCACCAAGCAACACCGCTACTTTGCCGAATTTTGAAGCATTTGACACGTTGATATCCTTAAACTTTATGACTGTTTTATTCATTGAGTAATCACAAAACGTGATTATTTTAAATATAAATGATTGCTTGCAAGCTCAACCGAGATAGCCCCCACATTACCTGCGCCTTGCGTCAATAACAAGTCATCCGCTTGTAACACTTTTTTCAACGCATGCTGCAAATTACCTTCGACTGGATCGATCAAAATCGGCTCTACATCGCCACGTAAACGAATACTACGCGCCAATGAACGACTATCTGCCCCCACAATCGGTTTTTCACCCGCAGGATAGACTTCAAGCAGCAACAGCTGATCGACATGTGACAATACATCCACAAAGTCATCGAAACAGTCACGGGTACGGCTAAAACGGTGCGGCTGGAACATCATCACTAAACGGCGGTCTGGATGGCTTGCTCGTGCAGCTTTAATGGTCGCTTCGACTTCTTTTGGATGGTGACCATAGTCATCCACCAATTTCACATTACCGCCGTCGATGTCAAATTCGCCCTGGACTTGGAAACGACGGCCTACGCCGCTGAAACTTTCTAACGCACGTGCAATCGCAGCATCAGATACCCCTTCATCGGTTGCAATACCGATTGCTGCAAGCGCATTTAAAATATTATGCAAACCCGGCAAATTGATGGTTAAACGTAAAGGCTCACGATCTTTACGCAATACGGTAAAGTGCGACTGCATGCCTTCTTGTTCAATATCCACTGCACGAATGTCATTGTCTTCGTTAAAACCATACGTGATCAATGGACGACCAATACGCGGCATGATTTCACGAATGTTGGCATCATCGCCACACACCACAGCCAAGCCGTAAAACGGTAGTTTTTGTAAGAACTGTACAAAGGTATCTTTTAGGACATCAAAGCTACCACCGTAGGTGTCCATGTGGTCTGCATCAATATTGGTCACGATGGTGGCCATTGGTTGCAAATGCAAGAATGAAGCATCTGATTCATCTGCCTCTGCCACGATAAAACGACTCGCGCCCAGTGCTGCATTCACACCAGTACGATTCAGCAAACCGCCAATCACATAAGTTGGGTCGAGATTTTCTTCTGCCAACATACACGTGACAAGGCTAGTGGTCGTGGTTTTACCATGCGTTCCCGCAACAGCAATCCCATGACGGTAGCGCATCAGCTCACCCAGCATTTCTGCACGGCGCACCACAGGTGTACGCGTTTCAATGGCTGCTTTAATTTCTGGGTTTTCTGCATCAATTGCAGTCGACACCACAATCACGTTTGCCCCTTGAATATTTTCAGCGGTATGCCCGATATAGACTTTGATGCCGTTTTCTTCAAGCTGAGCCGTGGTTTTTGATGCTTTGATATCTGAACCTGAGACTTTGTAGCCTTGGTTCTTGAGCACTTCAGCAATACCACACATACCCGCACCACCAATCCCAATAAAATGGATGTGCTTAATACGGCGCATTTCTGGCACTTTAATTAACTTTTTTGCTTGATCAGCAGGCGTAGATGGCGACATAAAATACTCGGTTTACAATGCTTGAATTAAACGAACCACATGTTGGGTTGCATCGGGTTGTGCTTGCTGACGTGCTTTCACTGCCATTTCAGACAATAACTGACGGTTCATCAAGGGTAATAATAATTCTTTTAAACTCTCGGGCGTCATGCTTGCTTGTGGGCAAATTTTGGCTGCACCGATATTGGCTAAAAACTTTGCATTGGCCGTTTGGTGATCATCCACTGCACTTGGCAGCGGAACAAAAACCGCAGCCACACCCGCAGTCGCAATCTCGGTCACGGTTAACGCCCCAGCACGGCAAATAATTAAATCGGCATCGCTATAGGCTTTGGCCATATCTTCAATAAAAGGGTGAACTTCAACCTGAAGCTGTTCAGGGGCATCGGCATAACGCGCTTGGGTCGTATCTGCATGGTTTTGACCACACTGATGATAAACGCTTAACGGCACATTCAATTGCTTCAATGCTTCAGGAACACGCTCATTTAACGCTTGTGCACCCAACGAGCCACCCACAATTAAAACTCGAAGCGTAGCTCCAGCTTTTTCACGTTCTTGATAACGCCAAGACGGATTTAAAATTTCCGTAATCTCTTTGCGGACGGGATTACCTGTGGTCACAATTTTATCTTGTGTCGCAAAGGTGTTTGGAAAAGCCTGACACACTGTTTTGGCAATACGTGATAACTGCGTATTGGTAAAACCCGCAATCGCATTCTGCTCATGAATAATCACAGGAATACCCAATGCGCGCGCAGCCAATCCACCAGGCCCAGCGACATACCCCCCAAAGCCCGCGACGGCATCGACTTTGAGCTGCTTCATGTAACGCATTGCACTTAAAGTGGCTTTTAAAATTTTAAAGGGTGCCAATACTTTGCGGACTAAGCCATTGCCGCGCACACCTTGAATATCAATTTGATAAATTGGGATATCATGATTTTTAAGCAGGCGATTTTCCATACCTGTAGGCGTAGCAAGCCACGAGACTTGGCAGCCTTGTTGCTGTAATTCCTTAGCCACAGCAAGTGCTGGAAAAACATGCCCGCCCGTTCCGGCAGCCATCATCATTACATGTTTCGGCTTTGTTTGTGTTGCTTCGGTCACAGTCTAATTCTTCAATTCTAAAAATATGGAAACAAAATTCAATTTTAAGCGATCAATTGTAATCACAAACGCATAGCCGCGAAAGATTATTTACTTTTTTTCAACAGGCATTTGATTGTTTTTTTCTACTGATTTTCAAGTTTAAACTAGATTTGTTATCAGATGTGCATTTTTACTCAAACTACAGCACACAATCAGGCTCGACAGCGCAATTGGCTATATTTAAAATTAAAACCAGGAAGGTGATTGGAATCAATTATTTAACATCATTCTAAAGCCCAATTCGCGTCATTTTAGCGCCTAGAAATACAATCTGAGTGCATACATTTGAGTAGGATGAAAATTTGTAGTGTCTGGCAACATAATCCGCTTTATTTTCAACCAAATTGATACACTTTGCAGCAAAGCACAGCTCTATTTCAAAACCGACCACAACCATGAAAGAAAAAAGGAACCATTTCAGGTTCCTTTTCTGTCGTTTTAGCTGGCTTTGCCTGCTTCCAAGACATCAAATAAATCATCGGCAATCGAGGTACCAAATTGCGCATCAATCTCACGAATACAGGTTGGACTGGTGACATTAATCTCGGTCACATAATTGCCAATCACATCAAGTCCGACAAAAACCAAACCTTTTTCACGTAAGAAGGGTCCCACTTTTGCAGCAATCGCCTTGTCGTTTTCAGTCAAAGGACGTCCTTGACCCAAACCACCTGCGGCCAAATTCCCACGGACTTCACCGTTTTGTGGAATACGCGCCAAACAGTACGGAATAGGTTCACCATTGACCAGCAAGATACGTTTATCCCCTTCCACAATTTCAGGAATATAACGCTGCGCCATAATCGGACGTGTGCCCATTTCCGTCAACATTTCCAAAGTTGAGCCAATGTTCACACCATCTTGATATAAACGGAAAATTCCCATGCCACCCATCCCATCGAGAGGCTTCACAATCACATCACCATGTTCTTTGATAAATTCACGGATCAGGCTTTGTTGTGAAGTCACTAATGTAGGGACTTGCAGTTCGGGGAACTGCGTGGCAAACAGTTTTTCATTACAGTCACGTAAGGACTGTGGTTTATTGATAATCCACGCGCCTTCACGTTCCGCTTGTTCCAAGATATAGGTGGTGTAGACAAAGTTCATGTCGAATGGTGGATCTTTACGCATCAAAATCACATCGTAATCGGCCAAGGACTCTTTTTGCTGTTCACCCAAATGATAATAATGATCGTAATCTTCAAACACTTTTAAGGGAGAAATCAGACCAAAGGCTTTGCCTTGATCGATATATAAATCGTGTTGTAATGCATAACCCAGCTCATGTCCGCGACGGTTTGCTGCCCATAACATGGCCATGGTGGAATCTTTTTTCAGATTCACCGTTTCAATCGGGTCCATCACTACCAGTACACGCATAATTCTCACGCTCAAATTTTTTAAACTTGGCAAAAAGTATAGCGAAGTTTTCAGGTTTGGGTGCAACAAGTTGTGTAATAATTAAAGATTAAAAAATCTATTTTATTCAAATAACTACAAAACATTACAGTAACAAATCAAATGCTAACTGCTTAATTCAACAAAGGGAGTATATGTCTATTACCACGCGACAGCTCCTTTCCACACTTTCTCCATTAAGTCAAAAGGCGTTGAATATCCTTGGCAATTTTTTCAGGTTTAACAATCGGCGCATAGCGTTTCACCACCTGTCCTTTTTGGTTAATGAGAAACTTAGTGAAATTCCACTTGATGCTTTGGCTACCTAAAATACCTTTAGCTTCAGTGGTTAAATACTGATACAGCGGATGTGCTGTAGGACCATTCACATCAACTTTGGCAAACATTGGGAAAGAGACTCCATAGTTACGCTGGCAAAAGCTGCCGATCTCTTCATTACTCGCAGGGTCTTGCTGCGCAAATTGGTTACAAGGAAAACCTAAAATCAGCAGGCCTTGCTGTTGATAGTCCTGATATAACTGCTCCAAACCTTTAAATTGCGGGGTTAAACCACATTGGCTAGCGGTATTCACCACCAATAAAACCTTGCCCTGATAATCGGCCAGATTCTTTTGCTCACCTTCCAACAGTTCGGCCTGAAAATCATAAATTGTAGTCATTACATCTCTTCCATTCATCAAAATGTCATTAATTAAAGTCGCTTCAAGTTCTGAATCGATCTCAACCTCAAATAAATATCGCACACAATTAACTTGTGCGCAAGATTATTATACACAATACACTTTTATCCCTATTTCATTTATACTGCTTTACAGACATTAACACCCCAAGGACATGCAACATGGCGGACATCCCACTTTTAGAAAACCGCGTGTGTTTTGCCATGTATTCCGCAACCAATGCCATGGTTCGTCAATACCGTCCACGCTTACAGGTTTACGATCTGACCTATCCGCAATTTATTGTTTTGTTGGCTTTATACGAGCAGGACAATGTGACGCTGACCGAGATTGGACAAAAAACCTTTTTTGACTCAGGCACCTTAACCCCAATTATTAAAAAACTAGAAGAAAAACAGTTTTTAAAGCGTGTTGCTGTCAAAGAAGATGAACGTATGAAAAAAGTCGTTCTGCTGGAAAAAGCACTCTTAGCCAAAGATAAAATTATGGCCATTCCATTTGAGCTGGCGTGTTCTTTAGGTCTAGATCCCGATGATTTGGTAGCCATCCATCAACTGTGTCAGCGTTTTTTAAACGGCTTAGAACAGCCTCAACACGACAGGCGAGATAATTAAGTGCAACAAGCGATTGTCGGTTTTCATCTCGATGAAGAACATCATTGGGTGGCTGAGCTTGCTTGTGGCCATACACAACATGTCCGCCATACTCCACCGTGGCAAAACCGCCCTTGGGTACAAACTGAGCAAGGACGCCAAGAAAAAATAGGCGTTCTTTTAAGCTGTAAAAAATGCATGGAAAATGCACAAAAATAATTCTTTTGTATTTTCTTCAAATTTTAATGCTTATTTATCAATTTTTTAGAAAAATTAAAAAGCCTGTGCAGCTGTACTTTTCAACCCAGTAAAACTATGTAGAAAAAATGAATATTACCGTAAGTCTTGTTCATTTTTAGTAAATGATTATACTTCTCATTTTTATTGGCAATTCACTCTCTCCGAGCCTTAAATCATGATGAAACTTTCACCACAGCCGCTTTGTGGTTCTAACCTATTCAAATATAGCCTTCTCAGCTTTATGATTTTAAATGCGCATGCAGCTTATGCGGATGAAGCGACGCTACAAAATAATGAGAACCCCTCCTCTCAAGCGACGACAAACAAATCGAACACAACAGCAGTTCTGCCTACCTTGAAAATTGAGGCAATGAGTGAACTTGATCCAATCAAAAGCTATGTCGATTATGATCAGGCTAATGTCACCCGTAATGGTTTAAAGAAAAAAGACATTCCTCAAACCATCGATACCATCGATGTACAGAAATATAAAATCTATGGGTCTAACGACCTCAGTGTGATGCTACAAGGCACACCGGGAGTATCCACCAGCTACGATACGCGTGGTGATGGCATCACCCTCCGTGGTTTCTCTGCCGACTCGGGTGATATTTACCGTGATGGTATTCGTGAAAGTGGCCAAGTACGTCGCAGCACATCCAACATTGAACGGATCGAAATTTTAAAAGGCCCTGCCTCGGTACTTTACGGTCGTAGTGCGGGCGGTGGTGTGATCAATATGGTGAGTAAATACGCCAACTTTGACTCAAAAAGCTCAGTCGGTACCTACATCGGTTCATATGATACTTATGGCGCAACAGCAGATATTAACCAAGTGTTGAATGACAATTGGGCTGTCCGTTTAACAGGTGAATACGGTGAAGCGGATAGTTTCCGTTCAGGCATTGATAGTAAAATTGAAATGATCTCGCCAAGTTTCACTTATAAAAATGATGATGAAACACTCACGTGGACCACACAATATACTTATGACAAATTAAATCGAACCCCTGACCGCGGGCCTTCTTATAGTAATTTACCCGCAGGTGTTTCAATCAAGACTGGTTTTGCGCAAGACGGCGATTTTATTGAAGATGAATTACAAGTCATTCGCACTGACTTGAAATATCAATATGCGCCAAATTGGAATTTCCACTGGGCACTCAGTTATCGCCAAGCTTATCAGAACTTTGACAACTTCTTTGGTGGTACCTATTGCAATAATAATCTCACTATAGCTGCCAAGCCTGAGACATGTTCTTGGAATGGTTACGTGCGTCAAAGCTATGCATGGCAAGAAACCATGAATAAGACCATTACCAATACTTTTGATATATCTGGTTCATTCAAAACTGGAGCTGTAGAGCATCAGCTCCTCGTCGGTGCAGATGTCAGCCGTGAAGACCGCTCACCAAAACTAGGGAATTACTCAAGTGGTACAGGTGTTCCTCGCTACTATGGTTTTATTAACCCCTACAATCCAGCAGACCAATATAATACGTTGCCAAGCTCGGAACGCCTCCCTGTAACCTCTGATAATCATCACGTAGGTGAGTCAATGGGGTTCTTTGCTCAAGATTTAATTAGCCTGACACCTGAACTCAAAATGATGTTAGGTATGCGCTATGATCAGTACAATTTCAAATCGACCAATCATATCCAGAACCATTCAAAACAATATGATGATACGACCTTCAGCCCTAATATTGGCTTTGTATGGCAACCATCAGAACAACACAGTTTTTATACTTCATACAATAAAAGCTTCGCCCCTTATGGAGGTCGTGACAATATTTCTGTTGATGTTAATACTGATCCTAAATACTATGATGCTGAACCTCAATACAATGAACAATATGAAATTGGGGTTAAGAGTGATTGGTTAGACCAACGCTTAAACACACAACTTTCTGTTTATGACATTCGTAAAAAGAATATTCGTTATCAACCTGATTCAAAAGAACAACCTTTCCTTTGGTCCGTAGGTGGTGAACATCAAGCCAAAGGTTTAGAGTTCAGCTTCATCGGTCGTGTACTGGACAACGTATTTGTCCGTGGTGGTTATGGTTATACCGATACTGAAGTGAAAAAGGATAAGGAAAAACCAGAGAATGTAGGGAATGCATTAGCAAATGCCTCTAAAAACACAGGCAACCTGTTTGTGCGCTACTTACCTACAGAAAAACTCTACGGTGAAGTTGGTGTGACTTATGTGGGCTCTTATTACACAAACATCAATAACTTGACCAAGATGGATGGTTTCAATCGTGTCGATGCAGCCATTGGTTATAGTGCTGATCCATGGAACTTGACCTTAGCTGTCAGCAACTTGACCAATAAAGAATATTGGCGTTCGGACTCTATGCCTGGTACACCACGTAGCTTCCTCATGCGTTTGAACTACCAGTTCTAAACCCCTTTAGTTAAAACGCCATCTCAAGCGGAACAGGTCACTGTTCCGCTTTTTTATGCTTATCAAGGGACGATTATGCCAATCAATAAATGCTTTGAATCTTTTGTTATAAAACGCAAGAAACGGATTTTCAGGCCTGACTGGATTTGTTAGTGTTTTCTTAAGTTAAATGATTTCCACGAGTAATCATGACAGAACATAGCAATTACGCACGTGTGGCAAAGGCGATTGAATATATTGAACAAAACTTCAAACAGCAACCCAGTTTGGCTGAGATTGCTGAACACGTGCATTTAAGTCCTACACATTTTCAGCGTATGTTTAGCGAATGGGCTGGTATTAGTCCGAAGAAATTTCTGCAATACATTAGTGTGGAATATGCAAAGTCAGTTTTGAAAAATCACACAGAAAATAATATTTTTGCAGCAACTTTTGACACTGGCCTTTCTAGTACCAGCCGATTGCATGATTTATTTGTCCAAATCGAAGGTATGACGCCCGCAGAATATAAACATGGCGGTGAAGCACTCCACATTCACTATAGCTTTGCCGAGACCATTTTTGGCTCCGTCATTATTGCCTCGACCCCTAAAGGGATTTGTCATATAGCCTTTACCGAAGCAGATCGGGATGCATTGGCCTATCTGAAAAAACAGTTCCCACGTGCGACATTTATTGAAGATCAGGATGAATTACAACGCAAAGCACTCACAATTTTTCAGCAAGATCAACACAGCCTATCAGAGATTAAACTGCATTTGAAAGGCACCGACTTTCAGCTCAAGGTGTGGCAAAGTCTGCTTAAAATTCCCATGGGAAAGCTCAGCAGTTATGCACATATTGCCCAAGAGATTGGGCAAGAGCGTGCCTCACGAGCGGTCGGAACCGCGATTGGCAGCAATCCTGTTGCCTTTTTAATTCCATGCCATCGGGTCATTCAGTCTTCAGGGCAACGTGGCGGCTATATGTGGGGGACAACACGTAAAACTGCGATGATTGGCTGGGAAGGGGCGCATAGCCAAACACTAGCCGAAAAAGAGAGCAAATAAAAAAGGAAGCCGAAGCTTCCTTTTTCTGTTTCAACGTTTAGACGCCATACTTCACGCGGTAGGCTTCCATTTTTGCTAAAGCCTCTGTCTCACCTTTAGCCTCTAAATAATTCATCAAATCTTTCATGGTCACCAATGCATGCACAGGAATTTCCAATTCTTTTTGGACTTCTTGAATCGCAGACAGTTCACCTTGACCTTTTTCTTGACGGTCTAATGCCACCAACACACCTGCAATCTGCGCACCCGCATTTTTCAAAATGGTGACTACTTCACGGATCGCTGTGCCCGCAGTAATCACGTCATCAATAATCCAGACTTTTTTGCCTGTAACGGATGCACCAACCAAGACCCCGCCTTCACCATGATCTTTGGCTTCTTTACGGTTAAACCCCCAAGGTACACTCACCCCATGATTTTGCGACAAAGCCACCGCTGTTGCAGCAACAAAAGGAATCCCTTTGTACGCAGGACCAAAGACCACCTCAACATTGTTGCATTCTGTCAGTTTAGTTGCATAGCCAGACGCCAGTAATGACAAGGCTTCACCGTCATTGAGTAGACCTGCATTAAAAAAATAAGGACTCACACGACCCGATTTTAAAGTAAACTCACCAAATTTAAGCACGCCACGTGATAATGCGAGTTCGATAAAAGCTTGAGGGTTAAATGTCGCTTGCGTTGTCATGCGGTGCTCCGTATTTTCAAATTGAGGTAAGACTTGCGCATGATACCAAAGAGTAGCTATCCAAGTGATCAAAAAATTTTACGTGTGGTTTCAATTAACGTAAATGGTCTACGTTCAGCCGAAAAAAAAGGGATTTTTGATTGGATTGCCACATCAGATGCTGATGTGATTTGCATGCAAGAATCTCGCATCACCCACGAACAATGGACCGATAAATTTAAACCTGAAGGTTGGCATACTCACCTGTTCCCTGCTGAACGTCCAGGGTATGCTGGCACTGCTATTTATAGCCGTTTACCGTTTGTTTCAGTCACGGATGGACTTGGTTTTGAATTGGCCGACTCTCAAGGCCGTTTTATTTCGGCTGAGTTTGACTTAGGCTTAGACCAAAACGTGCATATTTGTTCACTCTATTTACCATCGGGTTCTTCTGGTGAAGAGGCACAAGTACGTAAAGACCACTTCTTAGAAGAATACAAACAAATTTTGAAACAATGGCGCGAGGAAAATAAATCCGTGATTGTTTGTGGTGACTACAACATCGTGCATAAACGCATCGACATTAAAAACTGGTCAGGCAACCAAAAAGCCTCAGGCTGCTTACCGCACGAACGCGCTTGGCTCGATCATATTTATGATGAACTTGGCTATGTCGATACTTTCCGTGAAGTGCGTCCAGAGGCTGAGCTTTATTCGTGGTGGTCAAACCGAGGACAAGCTCGTGCGAAGAACGTGGGCTGGCGCATTGACTATCAAGCGTGCTCACCTGACTGGAAAGCCCGTACAGTCAATGCTTGGGTTTATAAAGAAACATGGTTTAGCGACCATGCACCTGTCATTATTGACTATAAAATCTAGAAAAATTTAAGTATTTAGCTTATATTCAGTGAACAGATGTTTACTGAATATGAGTTTTTTACCTACATTATCTGCCGTTTTTTGAGTCTTTTTCTGATCAATCAATCAGTGCATTATGTTTCCACGGCAAAGGGACGATGTCAGGATGACAGCACAAGGACAGGACGCCGTAGGATGAAATTAAAACGAACTATGGAAATAGTTGGTTTTCAAGGATGTGACAATGGACGTTGTAATGAGACCCGCATAATCAGGATGATTAAATGCGGGTTTTCTCTTTTTTAGTCTCTGCCTTTTTAATGCTTCTTCTTTTTATATTCTATTTTTCTTTGATTTAATTCTAAAACGCTTTTATGACAAGACGATGACGCTATTGGCTTAAATCGCGACACTAGAGCTGCTCTGCTTTTTCCGTTACTCTAAACCCAGCTTAAAATTCAGAAGGGTTTTCCATGTTAAACGTGTATGGCATTAAAAATTGTAATTCAATGAAAAAAGCATTCGACCTACTGAATGAGTTAGGTTTAGCGTATGAATTTCATGATTATAAAAAACAAGGCATTGAGGCTACGACTGTCAAAACATGGCTCGATCAGATTGGGGCAGATGTGGTCCTGAATAAGAAAGGTACCACTTGGCGTAAGCTGACTGAAGCAGAACAAGACACTGCTTTAGCTTCAGAGCAAGGACTGATTGATGCCCTCACGACCCACCACAGTCTCATTAAGCGCCCCGTAATTGCAACCCAGAATGGTTTTATTGTGGGTTTCAATGAAGATGCAATTCGTGCCTTGAAGGCTTAACAAAAAATAAAAAGCCGAGCAATTGCTCGGCTTTTTTTATTGGATGAGATTAGTTCGCGCGAATCCAAGTTTGGTTACGGCCTAATGCAGCCACACCAATATAGCCACGGAGCTCTAGTTTTTTACCACCAGCAGCAATGTTGCCTTTTAATTTATAGGTTTTACCCGTTTGCGGATCTAAAATTGATCCACCGTCATAGCTTGTACCACCCGCGTTTTTCAGACCATGTACAATCGTTAAACCTTTCAACGATTTATTTTTGTATGGGCCTTCACACTTGGTACATGCATTTTCTTCACCTGGTGTCAAAATACCTTGAATACTCGCAGTTAAAGTTCCATTTTTTTGCTCAGTGAATTTAACCAAAGCTTTCGCTTGTTTAGTTTTATCATCAATCGTTTTCCAAACAGTGCCATTCAGCGGATCTGCTGCATGAGCTAGAGCGGTTAATCCTAGTACGCTTAGTGCAAGTGCAATTTTTTTCATTTTTGTCATTTCCCTAGTCTAGTATAGACGACTATCATTATTAAAAAGTCACAACAATTTTTCAATTTTTCAATGTGACCAATTAGTGTAACCTTGTAAATTATGTTGGTAAATACACAAACTCAAGGTAAAACAAATAACAAAATGGAATAACTATGAAGATTGCCGATCCATGGAAACAAATCATTACAGAGCAGTTTTTAAAAACCACGATTCGAACCCCAAGTCGCTTTAGTCTCCCACCCAGTAGTCAGCGTTTTCTTCTTGAACAAATGTGTCGTGCATTTCCGCTCAATAAGTCGATCCAGATTCGTCCTCTACGTCTTGCAGGCCTGCGTGCGGAAGAGTTAAAACCTGAAACTGAAGCCACTCAGCTCATTTTGCATATTCATGGTGGAGCTTTCTTTTTGGGTTCAATGAATACCCACCGTGCGTTTGTCTCAGACCTTGCAGCCAGTACACAAATGCAAGTCATTCACCTTGACTATCCGTTGTCACCCGAACACCCCTATCCTGAAGCCATTGATGCGCTGTTTGATGTTTATCTGCTGTTATTGGAGCAAGGGATACAAGCCAAAGATATTATTTTATCAGGCGATTCATGTGGTGCAAATTTGGCCCTAGCCTTGGCGCTGCGGATTCGTGATGAGCAACGTCCTCAAGTCAGTGGACTAATTCTACTTTCGCCGTTTTTGGATTTAAGCTTAACCAGTGAGTCTATTCGCTATAACAGCAAGCTCGATGCACTGTTATCCATCGAAGCTCTTGAAACAGGCATCGACTATTATGTTCCTGAGCAAATTGACCCAGCGGACCCGCTCGTTTCACCTTTATTTGATGATTTAGCAGACCTCCCACCGACCCTTGTACAAGTCGGTTCGAAAGAAATTCTCTTGGACGATGCCCAGCGGTTTAGAGATAAAGCGACCAAGGCCGGCATAGATGTGACATTTAAACTATACACAGGCATGTGGCATAACTTTCAAATGTTTAATGCATGGTTTCCAGAAGCTAAAATGGCATTGGATGACATCGCAACGTTTGCTCAAGCGCTCGACCAAGACTAGACAAATTCCGCATAAAAAAAGGTCAGCTTAACGCTGACCAAATGAGGAATCATGGAACTACAGTTATTGTTATTAGATCGCTTGCACCTGCGCTAAAGCTGCTGCAATGGCTTTGTCTTTCAGCTCTGGGCCCATATTCACGCCTTCAGCACGAATGATTTCAACATCGGTCACACCAGTAAAATTAAAGACAGTTTTTAAGAAGCCTTCTTGGAAGTCAACAGGACTATTTTCACCATAGACACCACCACGACTACTGGCAATATAGGCTTTCTTGTCACCAGCCAAACCGACAGGACCATTTTCCGTATATTTAAAGGTACGACCTGCAACACTAATGCGGTCAATCCATGCTTTTAAAGTCGAAGTAATCCCGAAGTTATACATCGCTGCACCAATCACCACAACGTCCGCATCTAAGTACTGTTGAATAATACGTTCGCCCAGAGCCGATTGTTCTGCATTTTGACCCATTAAAATTTCTGCGTCTAAATGTGGAATCGGTTGCGTTGCCAAATCCAAATATTCAACCTCAACTTGCGCATGCTTTTCGCTGAGTTGCGAAACAATGGCTTGGCTCAACTGACGAGACACAGAAGCACCCGCCATAATACTTGAATCAATATGTAAAACTTTCATGGGATGGTCCAACATAATCTTTATTGAATAGCTGCATCTTAAAAGAATCCCGCTCTTAGAATAATGGGTTTATTTAAAACACTATGTTGCAAAAATAGAACACTTTTCCCTTTTTATAGGGATATTTTTTCTATGATTTTAGATGCTATCTTTGAATTCAATTTTAAGAATTAATTACACTATTTAAATTAAAAAGAATATGAAAGTAAGAGGATAAAAAGATTGAATGAATTCACTAGCCTCCAGCTCTAAAAAATTAAATAAAAATAAACTTTCTCACTATTTACTGGAAGAGGAAGTCATCATGAATTGGAGTACCTTGAAGAAGTGCATTCTGATGTTGGTATTGGCTTGCATTATTCATATTGCTTGGCTCGGTTGGGATAGCTTTATCCTACTGAACCCGCAATATTGGCAGGTGGTCAATCTCGATATTGTGCGTATCCAATTCGTACTGAACTCTATTTTTTTACTGATCTTGTCAGGACTGATTTATCCCTGCTATGTCCTACATGATCGCGTCTGGGTGCAGCGTTTTTTACCTTATGTCGCGATCGGCATTTTTGTCATTTCTCTTTGCCAAGACAGTTATTTCGTTGGCGTATTAAGCCCAATGACTATGATTGCCTACATTTGTTTACTGACCGTGGGCTTAGTTCTATTTAAACGCAAAATCATTTATATCATGCTGATTCCCGCAACCAGCTTTTTGGTCTTCTCGGGTTATCTCAGTTTTATAGATGTCGTGCCCTACTCACCACTTTTCACCATTAACGGTAAGCTGTTTTATAATGGGTTTTGGTTATTTTCAATGCTGTATTTCATTGCCCCTATTCTTGTCACTTGTCTGATTTTATTTGAAATCTTACTCAGCCAATGGCGGCATCGTGAGCGACTGATTCAACATTTAAGTCAGACCGACCCACTCACCAACGCCTTGAACCGTCGCAGTATTAACCAAAGCTTAGATGAGTTGCATCATGATAAAAATTGCCCCTATGCCATCGTGCTTTTAGACCTCGACCACTTTAAAAATATCAATGATCAATTTGGACATCATATGGGAGATACGGTTCTGATTGCCGTAAGTCAAAAATTAGGCCTTCATTTGCGTGAAAGTGATGTAGTGGGCCGTTTTGGGGGTGAAGAATTTATACTCATTTTAAAGCAGTCCTCTGCCCTTAAAGCTCGTCAAATCGCGGAACGTTGCCGTGCAGCCATTGAAGATTTAGTGATTCAAAATGAAGATGGACGTGCAATTCGCATTACTGCCAGTTTCGGCATTGCCCTAGCGATGGATAAATTGAAACCGCAACAGCTTTTGGATCAAGCAGACAAAGCACTGTATGCCGCTAAAGCCGATGGACGCAATCAAATCAAATGCTATTTAGAAATCAATCCCTGTGAGATCAAATATAGCGCCGCATGTGGCGACACACAGCACATTTCACCCAACTAAACTGCTTCTGCCCGTGCCGCATCGAGCCATTGTGTGACCGTAGGATGCTGCATGATGTGTTGCATATACTGCTGGCTGCCTTCGGCTACAGGTAGTGCATAACTCTTAAAACGCATCACCACAGGTGCATAGAAGGCGTCGGCTATAGAAAAATCACCAAATAAAAAGGTATGCTCATTCGCACGCTGTGCCCAAATTTGTTCAATTCGTTGAACATCTGCTCTTAATTCAGCATGCTGCACCCACAAAGCTTGCCCCTCGGCTATGCTGTACTGCTCTTGAATATTCATCGGACACAATTGGCGTAGTGCCATAAAACTACTGTGCATCTCACCACTGATACTCCGTGCTTGTGCTCTCAAATGGGCCGGTTTAGGCCACAAGGCTAAATCTGGATTTTGCTCGGCCAAATATTCACAGATGGCTAACGAATCCCAAATCTTAAATTCACCCACATCCAATACAGGCACTTTAGCATTGGCATGAATGTGGGAAAGTTGCTGCTTAAAAGTGGCGGCTTCTGCATCAAAGCGAATGAGGATTTCTTCAAAATTCAGATCAAATGCAGTCAAGACCAACCATGCTCGCATCGACCAACTGGAATAATTTTTATTGGCAATATATAAACGTTGCATCCCCCGCTCTCCTTCAGGTTAAAAACGTTGTAATTGAGCTAAAAGTTCAGCCTCAGTAAATGCACCCGTTAAACGTAAACCACGAATTTCTTGTTGTGAGGCATCTAAGAATAAATAGGTCGGTGGTCCTAAAATATCCCACTGGTTTAAAAGCACTTGATGGGTTGCATCGTAATGGCTCAAATCCAATTTAATCAAATAATACGGTGCAAGCGCTTGCTGTACCGTTGCCGATTTTAATATACGGTGTTCGATTGGCTGACAAGCAACACACCAATCCGCATAGACATCGATAATGATTTTTTGACCTTTTGGTGCTTGTGCCAAGAGCTGCTTAAACTCCGCTGCCGTCGCTGCCACATGCCAACGCGCAGATGCCTCTACTGGTGCTTCAAAGAAACGCTGACTCTGCTGATATTGGCTATAAGTAATGTACGTCCCGCCAATAACTAAAGCCACGATGTACAGCATGCGTAACTGAGTTTTATGCCACATCAAACGATACAACACATAGATGATAAAGCTTAACCCTAGCAGCAGACTCAGTGCTTGCATCCATGTTTCAGAAAGCAAAGGACGCACAAAATACAGCGCCAAAGCCAACATGATGAAAGCAAAGAATACCCGAACCTGATTCATCCACAGCCCAGCACGAGGCAATACCTTAGCGCCCAGTACGCTCGCCAGTAACAGCGGTGTACCCATACCAAACCCTAAGGTGAACAACAAAATGGCCCCTTGCCACTGACTTTGTGTCTGCGAAATAAACAGTAAAGCACCTGCCAAAGGCGCCGTCATACACGGTCCAACCAACAGCGCAGAGATCATGCCCATAATGGCAGCGCTGATCAGGCTTCCACCCTTTTGCATAGACTGGATATGATCAAGTTTATTCACCACGGCTTGCGGCAGTTTAAGTTCAAACAAACCAAATAGATTGAGCGCGAATAAAACAAAAAGAATGCTAAAAGCAATCAGGGTGGATGGCTGTTGTAACCAACGCTGGAAGTTCAAACCTGCTGATGAGGCCACCAAGCCCAAAATGGCATAGACCATGGCCATACTGCACACAAAGACCAAGGCAATCATCCATGCTTTGAGGCCTTTGCTATCGCGAATAATTAATGAGGTTAAAATCGGCAACATCGGCAAAGAACACGGCGTAAACGCGAGTAATATCCCGAGGCCAAAGAACAGTAATAAACCATAAGCCAATGAGCTTTTGGCTAGCTTTTCAGACCAAATTTGGTCTTGCGCAGCCATCGCATCGGAAGCTGTTGCGGTGGGTTCAGCAGTGACCGTTGGATTGATCGGCTCAAATTGCGGATTCGACTGCGCGGCTAAATCTAGCAGTCGTTTTGAGCCACCAGCTTGGTCTTGTAGACTGACCAAACCGTTGACATCGGTTTTAAACTCAATGCTTTGCGGCGGATAGCAAATACGATCTTTGGCACAGCCTTGCCAAGTCACCTTATAGGTTTGCGAAGCCTGTGTGTCTAAGTCAAATTGCAATTGTTGATAATAAACTTGGGTGTGTCCATAGTTTTCATCATACAAATCATGCGCAGGCGGCAGCTCAAGCTTAAGGGGCTGACCCGCCTGCTGTACTTCAAATTTGTGCTGATACAGATAATACTGTTCAGGGATATTCCAGTGCAGTTGAGCGGTATGCTCAGTCGTGGATTCCACTGTAAATGGAAAAGCATCTTCAGCTGAAAGGAGTGGAGTTTCTGCATGAACGTTTAGGATACTGGCCCAGATACACAGATTGATGATCAATACTGACAGCGCCAGATACCACGTTTTGCCGCTCATCCCCTGTTTCAGATGAAGATGCTTTTTCATAATATGTTCTTTTTTCTAATTAAAATAAGTATGAAACGCCAAGGCCTGAATAATAACTTTTATCTGCACCATTTAAGTCGACACCAACACTTGCGTCCAACTGCATCCGATTATTCACCGCATACATGACACCTGTACCGAGCGCATATTCATTGTCTTGACTTTCTGCTTTACGATAAACCAATTCAGAAAAACCGCTGAGTTTATCGGTAAATTGATATTCTAAAGTCGGAATTGCAGAAATGGCCCAATCACTATTTTGCACTTCATAACGCATAGTGATGGATGTCGACACGAGGTCGCTATAATCGTATGCCACCACAGATGACAGACTATAAATATCATCTTCATTGGTGAAACCATCATTACCTGTGGCAATAATCGCTTCAGCCAGTACCGCCATAGTCAAGCGTTCATCATCCAAAGGAATCGCCGCTTTCACACCCACACTGACATCACCCAAACCATCTGTTTCAGACTTATTGCCTGCCACTTTCATTTGTTGCCAAGAGGGCCCAGCCCAACCCAATTGCAATTCGATGTTTTCAGCTAAACCTGTGCGCAATAACATATCTGTATTTAAGCTGGTGGTTTTGACTTTTTCACCATCAGCCGTAGTCGATTCAGCATAGTGCGCATTGGCCAAGCCCTGCTCCCAAGCCAACTGCCCCACAGGCGTAATCCCTGTCCCTATGCCCGAACCTGGGCGGTCAAAGGAAAAATCTGCAGCCATCGCATTCATACTGAACCCAGCGGCTACACATAAACCTAAATGTTTTAATTGCATCATGATGATCTCGCTGTTTAAGCTAATTCTTTTGTCATTTTTGCACCATGCTGACGAAGCAACTCTAAAGTTTGCTTTTCTTCAGCCAATGCTTCGGCCCAATTAATTTCGTCAAATTCACAATCAAAGAATAAATCGCTAATTGAAGATAAAATAGTTAAGCCATCTTCATCTTTGGTGTTTGGATCGACTTTTTCGTCCAACAAACGCTTGACCGCTGGCGCACATGCAGCACTTGCAGCATCCCAAAGTGGGCCATAAATTTCTTCTGTATCCCACAAATGCAAGTTTGCTTTGCCATGAATCAGTTGTTCTAGAATGTCTAAATGGACCGCTAGAGTCTGTTGTTTTTCTTGTTCTGACAGTGGTGCACCTGCTTCATACGCTTCGCAAATCGCTTCCCACCATTTGAATAAGCCGTCTGACCAAACAGAAATCACAGGTCCTTTTTCAGGATCGATAAAATTGAGACTTAACCCATCGGTCAATAGACGTTGAACTTGTTGAAGATCTAATTCTTCAAGTGCTTGCACGAAAGCTTGTTGTTGCGCGGTTAACATGGAGATGACGCTCTTCAATTCAGTTTATTCTATTATGCCGAATAAACGGGATATTTGTTATCCGTAATGTTGGATAAAAGTGAGTGCCCAGCATTAAAAAAGCCCCTGATTGAGGGGCTTTTTTTAAATTCGGTGAGGTTTAATCTTCCTCATCATCAACTAGGCCATCATCCTGATCTGCATATACAGGTTGGCCAGTACGCGGTTTATCATTTTTTTCAAAGGTATGTTCTAAACTACGTTTCAGGCGATCGATCGCGCCATGAATCGCAGTATCGACATTATGACCTTTATGATTTACAACCACGGGTTTTAAACCTGCTGGACGCGCTTCAATCATACATTGAATGTCGTCATCTCCGCCTTTATGGCTATTGGCATCACTTAGATGCACTGAAAAGTGGGTAATTCGCTCACTGTGACGTTGAAATTCTTGATTCAGCTCTTCGCGTATATAACTAATTAAACGGTCACTATTTTGAATGTTTTTATCTGTACGGATTTCTATGTTCATAAAATAACATCCTCTCTCTTTCTTTATTCGACTCTTTTTTTGTACGAAGATTTTTATCTCTTGGTACACTTGTAACTTACTGTTTTAACAGTATCCGACCATCTTCAATTGCTTTGGAATGCGACCTCCACCGATTGAATGATGAACACTTTTGAGTCTGCAGATCTGTGTCCTTCTCCTTTGAATATCGGGCCTAACTGAAAATTATGCAAGTGATATTTTTAAAAAAATATGAAAAGGATACTTATTGTGACAAGCCCTTACTTGCATGGCTAAAAACAGATGGATTTGATTCCATCTTCTAACTATTCAGATGACTTCATTGGCTAGAATGAACAAAAAAATCTAATGATTATGACAACTTCAATTACGGCAGGAATGACTGCAAACATCGATCATTCATTCTTTGCAAACATCCCCAAATAAGTGCAAACCCTGTTCCATTCTAGGATTCCCCGAGCTGTATCATGTCGATATTGCTAAATTTATTATTCAATCACCTAACATGTTTTCCAAGAAGACCCATATCAAAACTAAGTGTCGTACATGAGGGTAACATTAAACCATTTGGTAAAAAAAGTATAAAAAATGGCTCATTTTGATATCTATTTTCCATGACGTTCGTCAAATTTGGCTTTATTTTTGCTTAATAATCGGTATCCTGTATCCGATTTTTTGGGGAAATATTCATGAAACTGACTCAAATTGCTGCTTTCGTAGCATTATCTTCTGCTGCGGCAATCTCTCAAGCTGCGCCGATTTGGCAAGACTTTAGCTTCACTGGTTTATATGGTGAAAACTACAAATCACCATTTGTGACTCAAGACGAAAAACTTGAGCAAACCACCATTACTGCAGAATATGCAGCGGGTTTCAAATATGGCGATTTCTTCGCTTTCGCTGACCGTACCAACAACGATGCTGATGGTAATGAAACTTACTTTGAAGTTGCACCACGTTTCAGCTTAGGTGCAATGACAGGAACTAAACTTGAGCTTGGCCCAGTTAAAGATGTGTTAGTTGCAACGACATGGGAAGGCGGTGAAGGTTTCAACAACTATCTCTATGGTATTGGTTTTGCCTTAAACGTGCCATATACACAGTATGCAAACATCAACTTCTACAAAGCAGATAACGACCTGACTGATGATGATTATCAAATGACCATCACTTATGCAGTACCGTTCAAACTTGGTTCTGAAGACTTTTTAGTTGATGCCTTCCTTGACTGGTCAACAGGTGAAAATGCAAATCATGCAAGCGAGTTAAACTGGACTAGTCAGTATAAATGGAATGTAGGTAAACACATTTCTCCAGATACACGCCTTTACGTAGGTATCGAGCACTCAGTTTGGAATAACAAATACGGCTATAAAGGCGTTGACCAAAATGACGTAAGTGCGTTAATTAAATACCACTTCTAATTCACTTTTGTGAATATCCAAAAGCAAGACTTCTGTCTTGCTTTTTTTTATGTAAAAGCAGCATGATAACCCTCCCAACGCATACAACCTTGACTTCATGTCTTTTCTCATTCGTCCGGCTACTGAACACGATCTGCCCGAGATCCAAAATATTTATAATGCAGAAGTCTTACATGGCATGGCCACTTGGAATGAACATGCCTATGATTTAGCACATTTCCAAAAACAACTACTACACTTTCAACAAAACCAATTTCCATTTTGCGTGGTGGAAGACCAAGAAACGCAGGCCATTGCAGGTTTTGCAGACTATGCCACTTTTCGCAATTTTTCAGGCTATCGTTATACCGTTGAGCACTCGATTTATATTTCACCCAACTATGCCCGTCAGGGCTTAGGTCAACAGCTTTTAGCCTATTTGATTGAACAAGCAAAAATGCAGCACATGCATGTCATGGTTGCAGGAATAGACCACGCCAATTTGGCATCAATTGCTTTGCATGAAAAGTTTGGCTTTGTACAAACTGGCTATATGCCCCAAGTCGGACAGAAGTTTGGGCAATGGCGTGATCTGGTGTTGATGCAACTGCTGTTAAATCAGTGAGATTGGCGTTAGATTGTCACTGGTGATGCTGATCACGGCATAGGTATGCTTGGCCGCATGTTCATAAAAGTTTCTGAGCTGAGCAAAGATTAAACTCAACTCAGCAAATTGCAATTCAATCGATTCGCTCTGGATGCCATGTTCCTGTTCTAAGCGTTTCAAACACGTGGTTTGCATATGTTTTTTAAAGTCTTCGATATCCAGTTTTTCTAAAGCTTCCTGGACTTCAACCACACGCACCGCGGTGTTATAACGCACCTCTGTAAGTTGTTTTTGGCGCTCTGCCAAATGATGCTCGGCTTGTACACTCAAAGCCAGTAATGAAGTGCCAGACTTAAAACTGCCTTGCAATAAGGTCTGTAAGATTTTCCAGTTTTTACCTAAAAGCAGATGTGACTCGATGTGCTCCGAATTCAGCACATCGTCGACAGAAATAGATTCTAAAATCAACGTTTCCAAAGCATTGGGCGGAATACTTAATAATAATGTGTCCATATGGCTGCTCTTATTGTTGTTGCTTTGCATTAGCTTAGCGCGTCTAAAAGCACACTGCTCAAACAATTTGTATGAGTAATTTTTCATACAAATTGAAAGATGACCAACCTTTATTTCCAACCCAAAGACCGACCAACACAGACTAAAACTTACCCCTCCTCGCAGATGTATATATTGAGACTCAAACATTCGAATCCCCAAAGGAGTTTTCGGTTTTGACTGGATGAGGACAGAACACCATTGTGATATTTTTCAGCTTGATGAAAAAATTCAAATTACACGTCTAGATCATGCCTAACCAAGTATTTATGCGTTAATATCTCATTTAATTATTCAAAATAATCAGAGGGTTCAATGGCAAAATTTTTAAATACGAGCGGTACTAATTTTTTTCTTGAAGAACTCATCAAAAATGCCAAAGAGCGTCTCATTTTAATTAGTCCTTATCTCCGTTTAAATGACCGAATTAAGGAACTGCTAGAAGATAAAGATCGTCTCAAAATTGATATTCGTATTGTTTATGGAAAAAGTGATTTACATCCAGACGAAATTAAATGGATGCAAAAGTTGGATTATGTTCGCGTTAGCTTCTGCAAAAACTTGCATGCAAAATGTTATGTCAATGAAAGTGAATGCATTATTTCAAGTCTAAACCTTTATGAGTTCAGCCAAGTCAATAACAATGAAATGGGGATCTTAGTCCGTAAGTATGAAGATAACGAAGTCTTCAAAGATGCTTATGAGGAAGCTCAACGAATTATCCGTATTAGTGATGAAATACGTATTACTCTAGATGAAGTAAAAGCTGAGGCTTCTCCAGTTTCAGAAATGAAAGAAAATGAAGAGGAAATTACGACCTTTACTAAGTTAACTACAGCAAAACTTGCTGCTAAAGTTGGTATTAAAACCCCAGATTTACTAGAAAAGTTAGTCAATAAAGGCTATTTAAACCTAACAGACAATGGAAAGCACTTACTTACAGATTCAGGGAAGTCTATTGGGGGCGAATTTAGAACGGGGCAATATGGTATTTATTTTCTATGGGATGAAAATACCGAGATTTAAAAACAATAAATCCCTCCAAACCTCCCTTTTAAAAGGGAGGCTTCCCCCTCTCCTTTTGGAAGAGGGGAGAATAAAAAAGCTTAAATCGCCACCAATTCTCGAATACCTTTTGCAGGCATTTCACAGCCTGCACCTTGCGCAATAACTTGTCCACGGGCCATGACGGTATATGCATCGGCCAGCTCCTCGGCAAAATCATAAAACTGCTCGACCAAAACCACCGCCATGTCGCCGCCATCCGCCAGTTTACGAATCACTCGGCCAATGTCTTTGATAATAGAAGGTTGAATGCCTTCTGTAGGCTCATCCAAAATCAATACCCGAGGCTCTGATGCTAAAGCACGCGCAATCGCCAGTTGCTGCTGCTGCCCACCCGATAAATCCCCGCCGCGGCGGTGCTTCATTTCATCTAAAATTGGGAAAATTTCATACAAATGCTCAGGCACTTTTCGAGTTTTCGCCCCCTTAAACTTGGCCATACCAATCAAGATATTTTCTTCGACTGTTAAGGTCGAAAAAATATCACGCCCTTGCGGCACATAAGCCAAACCCGCACGCACGCGTTGCTCGGGGCTCATTTTTGAGATGTCCTGACCATCAAGTAAAATCTGTCCAGACTTAATCGGTAAAATCCCCATTAAACATTTAAGTAAAGTCGTTTTCCCAACGCCATTACGCCCCAGCACCACGGAGCACTCTCCCACAGGTGCTTGAAAGGAGACATCTCTTAAAATATGGCTGCCACCGTAAAACTGATTGACGTCTTTGACTTCTAACATGGTCGGCTCCTTAACGTCCTAAATATTTCTCAATCACATCTTCATTGGCCTGGACCTCAGCCAATGTACCTTCGGCTAAGATCGCCCCTTGAGCCAGTACCGTCACCTTCTCACTGATGGTGTCGATAAAGCTCATATCATGCTCAACCACCACCAAGGTGTGATTTTTCTTCAGCTCTAAACATAGCTCAGCGGTTCGTTCCGTTTCGGCATCGGTCATACCGGCCACGGGTTCATCAAGTAGAATCAGCTTAGGACGTTGCATAAGCAACATACCGATTTCCAACCATTGCTTTTGTCCATGTGACAACAGCCCCGCAGGTTTGTGTACCCATTCTTCTAGGCGAATTTGCGCTAAGGACTCGTCCAAAGCCAGCTGTGCATCGGGGTCAAGTTTGCTAAAAAAGCTTTTCTTCACCCGCTTATCTTTGGGTGCAGCGAGTAGTAGGTTTTCCATCACGCTAAAGTTTTCAAACACCGTTGGTTTTTGAAATTTACGCCCAATGCCTGCTTCCGCAATTTGCTCGGTACTCATCTTGGCCAAATCATAGTTTTGCCCAAAAAAAGCCGAGCCTTCTGTCGGTCGGGTTTTTCCCGTAATCACATCCATTAGTGTGGTTTTACCTGCCCCATTGGGCCCAATGATGCAGCGTAGCTCCCCTTCTTGGATGTATAGCGATAAATCATTTAAGGCACGAAAAGCATCAAACCAAACACTAACTTTTTCCAAGTACAGTGCAATCCCATGGCTGAAGTCGGCGCCTTGTTCTTTGGGACGTCCATAGCCGTCTGAAGCATGGCCACCATGAGGTTGAATTAGCTCACTCATTCGCTACGCTCCTTTTTAAAACGGTCAAACAGACCAATGACACCTTTGGGTAAGAAAATGGTGACCACAATAAATAAAGCACCCAAGATCAATAACCATGCTTCTGGATAAGCCACGGTGAAATAGGTTTTCACGCCATTAATTAACCCTGCACCCAAAATTGGGCCAATCAAGGTGCCACGCCCACCCGCAGCCACCCATACCGCCATTTCAATCGAATTGACAGGGTTCATTTCACTCGGGTTAATAATGCCAGCCTGAGGCACATACAAAGCTCCTGCAATACCTGCAATCACTGCGGACAGTACCCATGCAGAAAGCTTGTACCACAGCGTACGATAGCCCAAGTACTGCAAGCGGTTTTCACTGTCCCGAATCGCCCCCAGCACACGACCGTAGGGTTTATTCATGAGATGACGCAACCCCACAAAGCACAGCATCAACACCAAAGCCGTTAGAGAACATAAGGTGGCACGCATGGGAGCAGACGTGATGTCCATGCCTAAAATAGTCTTAAAGCCTGTAAACCCATTGTTTCCGCCAAAGCCTGTTTCATTGCGGAAAAATAACAGTGCCGCAGCAAATGTCATCGCCTGCGTAATAATCGAAAAATACACGCCTTTAATTTTGGAGCGAAAGGCAAAGAAACCAAAGATGAAGGCCACCACACCGGGAACCAACACCACCAAGGCCAAAGCCCATAAGAAATGATTGCTACCCACCCAATACCACGGCAGTTCAGTCCAGCTTAAAAAACGCATAAAGTCAGGCAGACTGTCACCCGCTGTCTGACGCATCAGATACATACCAAACGCGTAGCCACCAAGTGCAAAGTACAAGCCATGGCCTAGGCTTAAAATGCCTGCATAACCCCAAACCAAGTCCAACGCCAAAGCCACCAGAGCCAAGCACATGATTTTGCCAATCAAGGTGACCCAGTACGCAGAAAGATAAAATGCCGAATCAGTAGGAAGTAAATGCAACAATGGGAGCAATAACATGACAGCAAAACACACTGCTATTGCCATTGCACTGATAGGTTTATCAGATAATAAAGAAGTGATTTTCATGCGCTTACTCCACAAAACGGCCTTTGATGGCAAACAAACCTTGTGGACGTTTTTGAATAAACAAGATCACAAGAACCAGTAGAATAATTTTCGCAAGAACAGCACCTATGCCAATTTCAAGTACAGTACCACTGATACCCAAACCTAGAGCTGCCAGTACCGCTCCCCAGACTTGCCCTACACCACCAACAACAACGACCAAGAAAGCATCAATGATATAATTCTGACCCAAATCGGGCCCAACATTACCCACTTGTGCTAAGGCACAGCCCGCTAGACCAGCTAAGCCTGAACCCAGCCCAAAGGCCAACATATCGATACGGCTAGAGCGAATACCGACAGCACGTGCCATTTGACGGTTTTGTGTCACTGCACGAACAAACAGACCAAAGCGGGTTTTATTAAGCAGGTGAACCAACAGCAGTAGCACCGCAACCGTAAACACAATAATGGCAATCCGGTTATACGGCAGCATTAAACTTGGACTCAGCGCAATACCGCCCGATAACCAAGAAATATTCGAGACTTCAACATTTTGTGCGCCAAAAATCATCCGCACCAATTGCATCAAAATCAGACTGACCCCAAAAGTGGCCAACAAGGTTTCTAGCTGACGACCGTAAAGTGGACGAATCACCGTCCGTTCAATCAACATGCCAATTAAGGCGCTCACCAAAAAGGCCGCAGGAATAGCTGCAATTAAATACCAATCGACATAGCTACCCAAGTAGGTCTTAAACAGGCTTTGCACCACATAGGTGGTATAGGCCCCAATCATAATCAACTCACCATGCGCCATATTAATCACACCAAGCAGGCCATAAGTGATGGCCAAACCGAGCGCTGCTAGCAGTAAAATGCTGGCTGTACTGAAACCAGAAAATACATGTCCAGCCCATTCACTGGCCTGAATCCGTGTTTTAATCTGACTTTTGGCATCCACCAAAACAGCTTTGAGTTCTGGGTTTAAATTTGATTGAGTTAAAGCCTGCTCAACCAGTGCCAGCACCTCGGGACGGTTGGAATCGGTAAGGACTTTAGCAGCCTGAATTTGGACTAAAACATCTGGACTTTCAAAGTCGAGGCGCGCTTTAAGCTGTGCCAAGCGCTGTTTAACTTTATTATTTTGTTCATGCAGATAGAGCTGATTAATCTGCGCAACATTCAGTTCAGACAGATTATTTTCTAAAATATCAATGGCTGCTAAACGTTGGGCAGATTCTTCAGATTTTAATTTGGCCTGTGCCTGTCCAAAGTTTAAGGCTTTACGTAAGGTATTGACCAAAGTCACCTGAGACAAATCCACTGGCCAAGTTTCAATCACTTGCTCATCGGGATAACGTAATAATTTTTCATTATTTTTTAAAATATACGTCGTGCCTGCGCTGTCCCGATACAGCTCATCACTATCGATCAGTGCCACCAGTCGATCAAATTCTTCAATCGTCCCTGGCCATTGGTTGAGCATGGCACGGCGCTCAGCAAACTCAGCTTTGACAAAACGTTGAATCGTATCATTCGATGCTGATACGCTTTGGGTCTGAGCAGAAAGTTGAGCCTCTTCAGCCCAAACACTGCTACTCACGAGCTGTGCCATTGCGCACAACAGTGCAGCACAAAAAAATTTAAGATTCATAATATGACTTCCTTAAGCTTGCTTAAAACATCCCACATCGGGATCTGCTTACTGAAAAGCCCACAGCAATCGCAGCAGGCTCAACGCTTAAGAAAATTATTTAGGAATGTACGGACTCCAAGGTTCCGCCTTAATCACTTTTGGTGTTTTATACACCACGTCAAACTGACCATCACCACGAATTTCACCGATCATCACAGGTTTTTGTAGATGATGATTTTCAGCATCCATTTTTAAGGTATAGCCTGATGGTGCTTTGAACTCTTGACCTGCCATCGCAACGCGAACTTTATCAACATCGGTGCTGCCTGCTTTTTCAACCGCTTGTTTCCACATATTAATGCCCACATAGGTGGCTTCCATCGGGTCATTGGTCACGATTTTGTCAGCATTCGGCAGTTTATATTCCACTGCATACTGCTTCATTTTATTCACAAATTCGGTATTGGTTGGATTTTTCACCGACATGAAATAATTCCATGCAGCCAAATGTCCAACCAATGGTTTGGTATCAATACCACGGAGTTCTTCTTCCCCCACAGAGAAGGCCATGACTGGAATATCCGAAGCTTTAATGCCTTGGTTACCCAGCTCACGATAGAACGGCACGTTAGAGTCGCCATTGATGGTTGAAATCACCGCGGTTTTCTTACCTGCAGCAAATTTCTTCACATTACCCACAATGGTTTGATAGTTACTATGACCGAAGGGGGTGTACTCCTCCATGATGTCCGCATCAGCCACACCTTTGGACTTCAAAAACGCACGTAAAATTTTATTGGTGGTGCGTGGGTAGACATAGTCCGTACCGAGTAGAACAAAACGCTCTGCTTTACCGCCCTCTTCGCTCATCAAATATTCCACCGCAGGAATCGCTTGTTGGTTCGGTGCGGCGCCTGTATAGAAAATATTTTTCGACTGCTCCTGCCCCTCATACTGCACGGGATAGAACAATAAACCATTCAATTCTTCTACCACAGGTAGCACAGACTTACGCGATACCGATGTCCATGAACCAAAAATCACTGCGACTTTATCTTGGGTAATGAGTTGACGTGCTTTTTCAGCAAATAAAGGCCAATCAGATGCTGGATCGACCACGACAGGTTCTAACTTTTTACCCAGTACCCCACCATTGGCATTGATTTCATTGATGGTCATCAATGCCGTATCTTTGAGTGAGGTTTCAGAAATTGCCATGGTGCCTGAAAGAGAGTGCAAAATTCCGACTTTGATGGTGTCACCACTGCTCACTGCCGCTGCTGGCTCAGATGTTGCTGTTTCCGCTTTCTCCGCAGGTTTTGAACAACCTGTCAAAGCAATAGTCCCCATCATTGCAGTTGCAAGGAATGTTTTAGTGAGTAATTTGTGTTGGAACATCTTAATTTTCTCCAAACTTGAAACTTAGGGTGCATTTTGCAATGCATGATTGTTATTCGCGCTATGAGTGCCAATTCAATTTCTATGCCAAGCAGGGTTTTACGATGTGAAAATCATTATAAAATTTTTAATTATTTCAATATTTATCAATCATTTATTTATTTTCAAATGCACTGTATTTTAGGTAGATTTTCGCCCAAATGGCTACTTTTCTGCATACAAACTTGTATACATCATGTGTTCCAAATCAATTCATTTCGCCTAATTCAATCGATTGACTGAAAAATTGTGCACAAATTAAGCGCAATCTTATTGCCCATCTGCGCAGCAAAAAGCCCGCAATGTGCGGGCTTTTTGATTTTGTCCTTAACCGTACTTAAACCACCAATTCGGCCAAGTTACCTTTCTGCTCTAACCATTCTTTACGGTCACTCGAACGTTTTTTTGCCAGCAATTTGTCCAACAAACCAGCAGTAAAATGACTGTCATCCAAATCTAATTGCACCAAACGGCGGGTGTTTGGATCCAGTGTTGTTTCACGCAGTTGACTGGCATTCATTTCACCTAAACCTTTAAATCGAGTAATTTGTGGGTTCTTGGTTTTGCATTTTTTCAACATGCTTTCGAGCTCGTCATCGTCCAAGGCATAGTGCACATCTTTTGCATCATCAATTCGATACAGCGGTGGCATCGCCACATACAGATGTCCTTCTTCAACCAAGATTGGAAAATGTTTCACAAACAAAGCACACAGCAGCGTCGCAATGTGTAGACCATCCGAGTCAGCATCGGCCAAAATACAAATCTTGCCATAACGTAATTCGGATAAATCATCCGACCCTGGATCGACCCCGATCGCAATGGCAATGTTATGCACTTCTTGCGAAGCCAAGACTTCATCAGAAGAGACTTCCCACGTATTTAAGATTTTTCCACGAATAGGCATGATCGCTTGAAAGTTTTTATCACGCGCCTGCTTGGCTGAACCACCCGCAGAATCCCCTTCCACAATGAACAGTTCAGACTCTTCTAAGGTATGCCCAACGCAGTCTGACAGTTTGCCGGGTAACGTCGGCCCTGCCACAATTTTCTTACGTTCAACTTTTTTCGCAGCTTTCAGACGACGACCCGCTTTTGAGATCGCCATTTCAGCCAACTGCATGGCAATATCGGAGTTTTGGTTCAACCACAGTGCAAAAGCATCTTTAGCAATGTTTTGAACAATGCCTGACGCTTCACGGCTGGATAAACGCTCTTTGGTTTGACCTGAAAACTGTGGCTCTTGGAACTTCAACGACAAAATATAGTTCACACCATCCCAAACGTCTTCAGCTGACAGCTTCATATTGCGTGGCAGCAAATTACGCAGTTCACAAAACTCACGCATCGCATCCGTCACGCCTGAACGTAGACCATTCACATGAGTCCCGCCCTGCGCAGTGGGAATTAAGTTCACATAGCTTTCTTGTACTAATTCGCCGCCATCGACATTCCAACAAATGGCAAATTCGGCACTGGCACGCTCAGCATCTCCTGTTGCCACAAAGGCTGGATGAGGCAGAATCTCACGATCTTCAATTTCATCCATCAAATAATCGACGAGGCCATTTTCAAACTGCCAAACAATTTTTTCGTCATTGATTTGGTCGACATAATTGATTTGCAAACCGGCAGCCAAAACAGCTTTGGCTTTTAAGTTGTGCTTCAGCGCTTTCAGAGCAAATTTCGGTGAATCAAAATATTTAGCTTCAGGCCAAAAGTGAACGGTGGTTCCTGTCGCACGCTTCGGAGCTTTACCTTCTAATACCACCAAGGGTGCAGTCGGTTCACCGTGCTCAAAGGCCATTTGGTAGAGGTTGCCTTGACGCTGAACTTCTACTTCGACTCGGCTAGATAAGGCATTCACCACGGAAATGCCTACGCCATGCAAACCACCTGAAAACTGGTAGTTGTCGGTACTGAACTTACCACCAGCGTGCAGTTTGGTCAGGATAATCTCGATCCCGCTTTGACCGTATTCAGGGTGAATATCGACAGGCATACCGCGACCATTGTCTTCGACTGAGAGCGAACCATCTTTATAAACGGTGACGGTAATTTTGTTGGCATGACCAGCCAGTGCCTCATCGACTGCATTATCAATAACCTCTTGCGCCAAATGGTTTGGGCGTGTGGTATCGGTATACATGCCGGGACGACGACGTACCGGATCTAAACCAGATAATACTTCAAGCGATTGAGCCGTATATTGAGACACGTTGTACTGTTTCCTTATTTTAAGCAGTCCGATAAAAACTGTAATGCCATCGGTATTTTGTCTGCGAAATCTTCCATCGCATGATTGCCTTGCGTTTCCGAGATCACGAGCGCTGCGCCATTATAATAGCGCTGTGCTTCACGATAATCCAAAACTTCATCGCCTTGTTGCAATAACACTAAAATTTTGTCTGCATCTTGCACAAATGGCAGTTCAATCTGTTCTAAATAGTCCAATTGCGCATCATCGAGCGTCCAATGTTCATTGACTCTATAGGGCAGTTGCGTCGCACCAAATAGATCTCGGAACAAATGCCATGGTTGCATAGCCGGATTGATCAGCACAGCCGGTACTGCCAACTTCGCGACCAGTTGTGTCGCATAAAATCCACCTAAACTACTGCCCACCAGTACTACCTGATCCAACTCCTGAATCAAGGCGGCCAATTTTTCTAAGGCCAAATGTGGCGGCATGTTCAAGTCTGGCAAATGCACGTGCCACTGTGGATGAGATTCGCAATAGCGTTTCAGCAATTGACCTTTAATCGATAAAGAACTGCTTTGAAAGCCATGTAAATAAATAATATTCATGCTGTACATTTACTCTTCTACATCATTTTTATTGAACTCAAAAGAGATGGCTTCAGCCGACTGTATTATTTTGTATGGATATAAAAATTGTCAGACAAAAAAATAAGGTCATCTGTGTATTCATCGCTATTGTAAAAGTTGTTCGAGATGAATTAGATAAGCTAGAGTGCTAAGAATTTATACCGTGATCGTTGAAAAAAATAAAGTCCCTTTGGACACAGAAACACAAGGGTAGAAAAAATGCCAAGTTTAACGCCTCTGCACGAGACCTATTGTAAATGGGATCGTACTCCTCCCAGCCAAGCCGACCTGCTTGAAGGGATTGCTCAGTTGGTGACAACTCGCTTAGGCGACGTCGTCCACGATTTAATTCAGGCCATTCAACGAGAAATTTTAATCAGTATATTTGGGATGAATGAAACCAGTTCCAAGAAGTTTCTGTCGACACGGTCAATTGAAAAAATTTACCAGTTTTCCTTCAATACCTTGCAAAACTACGGTAGCTATTTATTGGCGCCAAGTTTGCGTCATATTATTGAAAAATTTCCAAATTTGCATCGCAAACCCTTAACCCCAACCATGCATTATTTAGTTGGTGCAATCAACGGCGTTTTGGGCGACTATTTACTGAAATATCACAACCCTGTGGCGCTACCGATGGTGCTATATGATCATTATGGCGCTGTCCAACAAGGTGAGTTATCTGGCCGCGTTGTGATTATGGTCCATGGTCTATGCATGAACCATTTGTACTGGAGCACGGCGCGTTATGGCGGTATAGGGGAAAAACTGCTGGCGCAACGTGCACAAAATACCATGCTATATCTCAACTACAACACGGGTCGTCGTATTTCAGCCAATGGGCGTAGCTTTGCCAACTCACTACAAGATTTACTCAACCGCAACCCACGGATTAGCTCGATTGATCTGATTGGACACAGTATGGGCGGACTGGTTTCACGCAGTGCGCTGTTCTACGGCAAACAAAATATGCAAAGCTGGATTCATGTGGTGGAAAACATGGTCTGCATTGGTTCTCCTCATCATGGTGCGGCTTTAGAACGTTTTGGCTTTCATTTGCAGGACAAATTGGGACGTTTCCCTTTTGTCAAAATTATTGGGCATATCGTCAACATTCGCAGCAACGGTATTTTAGACTTACGTCATGGCAGTGTGCGGGACGATGACTGGGAACATAATGAAGCGCGTATTGGTCATGTTGATGACAACCGTAAACCTGCTCCATTGCCCTCTCATATCAATACCTTCTTGGTGGCAGGTACCATTGAGTTTGAACATCGCAAATATCGCGCGCTCAATGTGATTGGGGATTATTTGGTCAGTGTGAAAAGTGCCTTAGGCGAGCATATGAATCCACGCTTTCAACTGAAAGTCCCTGATTCACATAAAGCCATTTTCTACGGCTTAAACCATTTTGAGTTACACACCCATGCCAGTGTTGCCGAACAAATCGTCAATTGGTTCTATCCAAATCCAACTGAAACGGAATATGGTCAAGTGCATGAATACATGATCGGGCTGGATGACTTAGAAGGCATTGCACTCACCTAAACCACTGATACATCCAATAAAAAAGCCAACATCACGTTGGCTTTTTTTATCTTTATTATTTTTTCTTCGCGTGGCTTGGATATTTACGCAACAATTGCCACAGACTAATCAACGCCAGTGCCACAAAAAACACCAAAGACCACACAGGTAAAGACTGACCTAAGAAAGTCCAATCTACCAGTGCACATTCACCTGAACCTGTTAAGACTTGCTCAAACACAGCACGCAGCGGCAACGTGTCTAACCAATAATCCAAGCCTGGGCCACAGCTCGGCACTTGATCAGGCGGTAAGCTCTGTAACCAAACGTGACGTGCTGCCACACCAGCCGACCATAAAATCGAGAGGCTGCCTAAAAATGCATAAAAGCGTTTAAAACCATTCGATGCGGGGTTATGCAAAAAAGCAATCAGCGAAATAATCCCCAGTCCAATCAGTCCCACACGTTGGAACACACAGAGTGGACATGGGTTTAACTGTAGCGGGCCATGCTCTAAATACAAGGCAAAGGCCATCCCGATGATACTGGCTAAAACCACAACACCACTCACGAAGCGATAACTCCATTGCATGGTCAATCCTCTTAATTTTTTATCTAAATTGCGCAAGATACTGTTCAAAACTCAGTTGACTGTCTTGCTCTAATTGCTGTTGTTGTTGCAGTGATTGCGTGGCTAAATCGTCAAAATAAGCCCATGTCTCTGCACTCAACTGATGACGCTCATAACTCGATGCATGTTGTGCGGCCATTTGGCTACCAAAGCCCCATGTCCCACCCGCTTCCAGAGTATCTTCGATCATCTGCGCCGACAAAGTATCATCAACTTCAGCGACTCTCTGTTGCATGACTGTCATCGCTTTGCTATAGAGTGTGGTGCCATAGCACTGATCTAACAACACAACCAGTTCTTGCATCGCCTCTAAATGAGACTGACTCCATGCTTCAATTGGGAACGATTGCTCACCCACAGTAATTGCAGCATTCGGTGCACGACCACGATTGACCACTTCCGCTTGGTTTTTCTCGATTTGATCTTGCTCTGCAGCTAATAAATCTGGGCTATCCAGCAGTAAGCAATACAGCGCCAGCACTTCTAAGAAACCTGCGGTATCTTCATTGATCCCAATTGGGCTATACGGATTCACATCCACCGCACGTAGTTCCACATAACCGACACCACGATTGCTCAGCGCTTGTGATGGTGTTTCCCCTGCTTGCGGCACTTGCTTTGGCCGCACCAAACTGTAGTACTCATTTTCAATTTGTAGGACATGATCATTAATTTGAATCGGCTCGCCCTGCGCATCATTGAGGCCTAAGCGACTAAACGGCGCATAAGCCGTTTTGACTGCCTTTTGTAGGCCTTCGAGATAACCGTCGATATTGTTGTAATGAATCCCGAGCTGCTTTTGTGCTGAGTTTTGATAACCAAAACGTCCCATGCGTAAAGCAGTTGCATAAGGTAAATACAAGGTCCCGCGCAGCAATGGCAACAGATGATGTTCACGCCCTGTCATAAAACACTGGCAGACCGATGGACTTGCCCCGACCAAAAACATCACCAACGGCGTAAGGCGAATAAAGTTGCGGATCAAACCAAAATAGCGGTGACTACGATAGTCTTGTGCAGATAAGGTTTTTAGTGCCTCATCTGTTTCATGTTGTTGTAATTGTTCAAAAAGCTGATCAGGAAAAGATAAGTTATAGTGTAAACCTGAAATGGTTTGCATACGGCGACCATAACGTACCCCTAAACCATGACGGTACAAGGTCTTGAACTTTCCGATATTTGAGCTGCCATATTGGGCTAAGCGGATTTTATCGTCATTGTCATCCAACATACATGGCATCGACAGCGGCCAGAGCTTTTCACCATGTTCCAGATGACGATGCGCCACGCTATGAATGTCTTTTAAATAGTGCAACGCCTCGGTAATGCTGGGCTGGGGCGGTGTAATAAATTCTAATAAAGCTTCCGAATAATCCGTCGTAATATGCGGATGGGTCAGTGCAGAACCCAAAGCTTGAGGGTGGTCGGCTTGTGATAAAAAACCATCACTTTGCATGCGCAAACTTTCACGCTCAATCCCACGTAACATCCCTTGCAAAAGTGATGAATTGACCCAAGTCGGTAACACAGCTGTAGATTTAGATGCGGGTTGACCCATTACAATCTCACTTTTTGGAAGAAACAATTACAACGACGAATAAAATAAAATCATCAGTTTATATCAGTATAACGTGATTTTAATTCGGCACATTACACCCAGTCCTATTTTCAAGTAAACCATCTGTTCTATTTTTTCGGAAAATATTTATCACAAAGTTACGCTATTAGACATGTCAAAAGTGTGATTGTATTGAAGAATAAATGCTAAAGAATTGTAAACTTTATGAATTATCAAGAAATTTTAGATTTTTGGTTCGATCCCAAAAACCAAAGCTGGTGGTTTAGCCAAAATGATGCGTTCGATGCACTCATCGAAGAAAAATTTAAGACAATTCATCAACAAGCGGCGCATGCTGAGCTATGGTCTTGGCGCAGTAGTGCTGAGGGGCGTTTGGCTGAAATTATTGTGCTCGACCAACTGTCGAGAAACCTGTATCGCAACAGTTCTTTGGCCTTTGCTCAAGATGCCTTGGCCTTGGCTTTAGCACAAGAAGCCATCACGCTACAACTGGATGCAGCACTGCCACCCATATAACGCAGTTTTTTATATATGCCCTTTATGCATAGTGAATCGAAACTTATTCATCAATATGCTTTAAAATTATTCGAAGACTTAGGCAATCCGATTAACCTCGATTTTGAACAGCGTCACAAAGTGATTATCGATCGTTTTGGACGCTATCCGCATCGGAACCAAGTCCTTGGCCGCAACTCAAGCCAAGAAGAACTGGATTTTTTGACTCAGCCCAACAGCCATTTTTAACTGTTCGGCTTCTCCCTCTGTGCTAAGGAGTCTATCTCATGAAGAAAATTTTAATCGCCTGTGCACTGGCGACGGGTCTGAGTTTAGTAGGCTGTGCCTCTACCCCCTCAAAGCCCTTAACCTTCGACCAGTTAGGTCGGTTTAGTAATACGCCATTAAACACCTCGACTTATCGCATCAGCTTCCAAGCGCGCCCAAATATGAGCTATGGCACGGCTGAAGAAATTACCCTGGTCAAAGCCGCGCAAACCACAGTGCAAAATGGTTATCGTTTCTTTAAAGTACTGAATGACCCGAGCAACCAAAACCAACCGCCCCGACAAGCCGTGGTGTATTCAAACCCAATGCCTTATTACCCATATGGTTATTATTCTCGCCATCCAGCCTTTTGGCCTGATCCGTTCTACGATGTACCACGTGTAGTCGACATTGACCCTGTGCAAGTGTCATACAGCATTCAATGCTTTAAAGACCAAAAATCGGCACCAAGCGATGCCTTTGATGCCACGCTGATTTTAAAATCGCTGGGTGGAAAATACGGTTTGAGCCCAACCGGTGAAGTGCTCCCACCGCCTGAACCGAGTAGCCCCGCGTCGACCAGCAAATAAAGCATAGAGCCTGCCTATGAATGAACCTCAAGCCGTCCCATCGAGTCTGAAACGCAGCAAACGTTTTGCCACCATTGCCCTAATCACGGCAGTGGTGACATGGCTGCTGCTGATGGTCGTTGCCAAGTTTGTCCCCACAGACAAAGTCTGGGTCATTCATATTTTAATGTTATCCGCCGAAGCAGGTGTGGTCGGCGGCTTGGCTGACTGGTATGCCATTACTGTGCTGTTCCGTAATCCCTTTGGGAAAATGCCGATTCCAAAATTTTTACGCGATCACACCGAAATTATTCCCCGTAACAAAGACCGTATTGCAGAGTCTATGGGCCGCTTTGTACAAGAGAATTTTCTTTCTCCACAAGTGGTGGAAAAAAGCCTGCAAAGTACCGACCTGTCTTTGGCGGTTGGCCAATGGCTCGCCAACCCACAAAACAATCTGCAAGTCACTCAAGTTATTCAACAAACGGTGCCTAAAGTCTTTGAGTTTGTGGGCCAAGAACAAATTGGACGCTTTATTCAAAGTAACAGTGTGCAGTGGGTGCGTAACACTCAGGTCAATCATTTGGCCAGTGAAATGCTGCGTGCAGTGCTGGAAAATGATTTCCATCAAGATGTATTACAACGCGGACTCGACTTGGCGCATGACTGGATGACCCAACATCCTGAACAAAGTCGTGAGTTGACCCAAACCTTGTTCAAAGAACTCGGGGTCTGGAAACTGGCCAAAGGGGCCAGTTGGATTGGTATCGATGTGCAGCAAAGAACCATCGACTCACTCATTCAACGGGTCGAATCGATGTTGGCCGATCCTGAGCATCCGTGGCGTCAAAAGATTGAAGCGATAGGGCACGCGCTCATGCTCGAACTGGCAGACACAGACAGTAAAGCCAGCCAGCGTTTAAACCAAACCAAAGATGCCCTGCTAGATAGCCCACAAGTGCTGAATTTTATTAGCGGTGCAGTGGTCATTTTATGTGATGCCATTAAACAAGACTTGCAAAAACTAGACTCTGGTATTGCTCACAACATCCGTGTATCCATTCAACAAATTGGGGAAAACATCATCTCCAATCAAGCCGTCAGAGATTTGCTCAATCAACGCCTCAGCGGCATTGCGGTCAATCTCAGCGACCAATACAGCGAAAAAGTCATTCGTTTTATCAGTGAACGTATTCACGAATGGGACTCCAGTGTAATGATTGATAAGATCGAAAATGAAGTCGGTGGCGACTTGCATATGATTCGGGTCAATGGTGTGGTGGTCGGTGCATTTATTGGCTTAGCACTGGGGATTATTCGCGCGGCAGTTGAACTGCTCTTATAAAAGCAATCCACAAAAATGCATGCTTCGCCCCTGCCCTACATGCAAAATTTGCATAAGTAAAAAGGGATGAATATGCTATTTTGGGCTGATATTTAGACACTTTTAAGCATTCATGATTCAGTTGCCTTCATCTAAACTGCCTGCACAAGGCGTCACTATTTTCAGCACCATGACTGCCATGGCACAGCGCTTAAATGCCCTAAATCTATCCCAAGGTTTTCCAGACTTCGAAGCTCCTGCTGAACTGCTGGATGCTTTAGCACAGGCCACTCAAAGTGGTTTCAATCAGTATGCTCCGGGCGATGGGGTCTGGTTGTTACGCGAGCAACTGGCGCAGCAATTTGCACAACGCGATCAGATTCAGCTTGACCCGATGACTGAAATTACCATCACCCCAGGTGCAACGATTGGCCTTTTTGCCACCATTCAAGCCGTAGTCCATGCGGATGATGAAGTCATCATTTTCGACCCCAGTTATGACAGCTATGCGCCAAGTGTGGCTTTGGTTGGGGGCAAAGCCATTCATATTGCGCTCCAAGCACCGCATTTTTCGGTCGATTGGGAGCAGGTCAAATCAGCCATCACGGCCAAAACCAAACTGATCATTATCAACACGCCACATAACCCAAGTGGTGCCATTTGGAGCAAGCAAGATTGGCTCACCCTGATTGAACTGATTCGCGACACCAATATTTTAGTCCTGTCCGATGAAGTCTATGAACATCTGGTATTTGATGGCCAACGTCACTATTCGGCGCTGTCTTTTCCTGAACTGCGTGAGCGTAGTGTAGTGGTGGGTTCCTTTGGTAAAACCTTTCATGTGACGGGTTGGAAAACCGGCTACTGCGTTGCTACACCTGCGCTGATGCAACTGTTCCGTCAGGTCTATCAGTTTGCCAACTTCTGCGGAGTGACCCCTGTACAACTGGCTTTGGCCAATTATATGCAGCAACATCCTGAGCATATTCAAAACTTAGCGGGCTTTTATCAAGCAAAACGCGATCGTTTTATTGAGGGTTTAACTGGTTCACGCTTTCAATGGTTGCCTTCGCAAGGCACTTACTTTCAAAATGTCGACTACAGCCACATTCGTCCCGATTTAAACGATGTTGAATTTTGCCGCTTTCTGGCAGAGCAGCATGGCATTGTTGGCATTCCTGTTTCGGTGTTTTATCAGCAGGTACCAGAAGCACTACGCATGATTCGTTTTTGCTTTGCCAAGACCGATCAAACCTTGGCTCAGGCAGCTGAAATTTTGCAAAGCGTATAAATTTTTTTCAGCTTTGCATTTGTACAAGAACCGACTTCGCTTACTGAAATACATCGGCTTTTCAGCGCCGAACTATGCTAGGGTAAGCCTTAGAAATGTAATAAAAATAACCTCGGGATGACTTATGTCAGCACACACCCCATTGGTGCAACAACAAAAGCTATGGAAAGCCTTTTTTATTTTCCTGATGCCTTTGATTGCCACCAATATTCTGCAAAATCTGTCGGGTACAATTAATACCATCTTTGTCGGACAGATGATGGGTGTGCAGGCGATTGCAGCGGTTGCAGTGTTCTTCCCCATCCTATTTTGCTTAATGGCCTTCGTAATTGGGCTATCTGCGGGTTCTACCGTCTTGGTTGGTCAAGCATGGGGCGCACAGAATATTGAAAAAGTCCGTGCGGTAGTCGGCTCCACTATTTTTATGACCCTCATTGGTGGCAGTTTTATTGCATTTTTAGGGGTGATTTTTGCGCGACCAATTTTATCGGCTTTGGGTATCGATGAAGATGTTATGCATCTCTCGCTACCTTATGTGCAATGGATGTTGGCAGGTAGTCCCCTACTGTTTGTATATATTATTTATACCTCAATTTTACGCGGTGTCGGAGACAGCACGACACCTCTGATTGCTTCTGGCATGACCATCTTGATTGGGCTTTGTGTCACGCCAGTTCTGATTGCGGGTTATTTTGGCTTTCCAAAACTGGGGATTGTTGCGCCTGCTATTGCGACCATTTTAGGCTTTGTTTCCGTGCTGACCTTTTTGTATTTCTATTTGAACTATAAACAGCACCCACTCAGACTCGATGCACAACTGCTACGTCATATTCGCTTTGACCGCCAGCTGAGTAAAATCATTCTGCGCTTAGGGGTTCCAACAGGCATTCAAATGATCACCACCTCGGTTGCGGGTCTTGTGATTGTGGGCCTAGTCAACCGCCATGGGGCCGATGCGACCGCAGCCTATGGTGCGGTCAATCAGGTTCTGAATTATATTCAATTCCCCGCCCTGTCGATTGCCATTGCTGCATCGATTTTTGGTGCACAAGCCATTGGCGCAGGCAAGTCTGAGTTGTTGGCCAAAGTCACACGTACCGCGCTCGGCATGAACATCATCATTACAGGTTCCTTGGTGGTCTTGGCCTATCTTTTCTCCAAATACCTCATGGCACTCTTTATCACTGACCATGCAGTAGTTGAGCTAGGGCAACAGCTGTTGTTCATTGTGCTGTGGTCCATTTTATTCTTTGGTGCCAGTGCCATTTTTGCCTCCATTATGCGGGCCAGCGGTACAGTCACCATGCCCATGATCATCAATATCATTGCGATTATTGCGATTGAAGTGCCCTGTGCCTACTTATTTAGTGAATGGTGGGGACTGCAAGGGATTTGGTATGCTTATGCGCTGGCCTTTGTCAGCTTATGCATCATGCAAGGGCTTTATTATCAATTTGTTTGGAAGAAAAAGACCATTGAAACGCTCATTTAAAGCTAAACGAGTATTTGATAGAAGACATTTTTGATCATGACGATCTTTAAAATAAAGCATAAAAAACCCGACTTAGCTTAGGCCAAGTCGGGTTTTTATACTGAAAATATTAAGACTTTCTTTGGCTTAATTTGGTCGCAAAGGCTGTCACTTTTTGGTAGCCCGTCGGTAAAATACGCTGGATCAAATCTAGCGTTTTCGCATCATTACCAATCAATAAACGGCGTTTATCTTTTTGTACTGCCTCTAAAATCTGACGTGCCGCTTCTTCGGGCGGACAGCGTAATAATTTATTAAAGGTCTGCGCAGACTTCTCAGGTTTCATCCCGATGCTACGCAAGCTGTCATTCACTTTGGCAGCATTGGCAATATTGGTTCGAATCCCACCCGGATGCACGCACAACGCGCTCACACCAGAGTTTTCCATATCTAACTCTTGGCGTAATGACTCGGTAAAGCCACGCACCGCAAATTTAGTGGCATTGTAAGCAGACTGGGTCGGTTGAGCGGTTAGGCCAAATAAGCTGGAAATATTGATGATATGCCCATCGCCTGTTTTTTTAATATAAGGCAAAAACTCTTTGGTGCCATAGACCACACCCCAGAAATTAATTCCCACGATCCATTCCAGCTCTTCATAGGATGCACCTTCTACGGTTGAACCCAAAGCAACGCCGGCATTATTAAAAATCATATTCACAGAACCATGATTTTGTACGGTTTCTTCAGCCCACGCTTGCATCGCTAAACGGTCTGAGACGTCTAATTTTTTCGTGGTGACACGTACATTGGTGCCTTGTAGCAGTTCAACTGTTTTCGCCAACCCTTGTTCATTGACATCACTCAATGATACATGACAGCCCACCTTGGCCAATAAAAGTGCCAATTGTTGGCCAATACCCGATCCTGCACCTGTAATGGCTGCAACTTTATTTTTAAAATTCTTCATGAGATTGTGGTTGTCCTTTATCTTTGTACATCGACTGTAGATGCTTTTTTTATAATTGACAATATCAATTGTCATAAATTTAATAGCCAAAAGTGTCAAGTCTATGAAAACCAGCTAGAGATTAAAGCCTACGCATAGGTAGAGTCGTGGTTTATTGCTAAACTATGCAAAACCTTGGCTTTCAAATAGGGCGATGAAATCTGATGACGGCATCTGAACCAGTACAAAAAAACAGCGATAATAATAAAACCAAAGAAAGACAATTCAAAGGCTTATCGCTTTCTGAACGTAAACAGCTGCGTCGTGAAAAACTGATTGAAGCAGGAATTGAAGCCTACGGCACTCACGGATTTTTTGCCGTGACGGTGAAAGATATTTGTAATGAAGCCAAGCTCACTGAACGTTATTTTTATGAGTCATTTAAAAAAAGTGAGCAACTGTTTCAAACCATTTTTTTAAAGCTGATCGATGAGTTACAGCACAATGTCATGCAAGCCATCATGCAAGCCTCTTCAGATCCTCACAAAATGATTGATGCTGGACTGCGTGCCCTGCTTACCACCTTAAAAGACAATCCCCGCATGGCGCGTATTATTTATATCGATGCGATGTTGGTCCAAGAATTACATAACCAAGCCACCATTCATGAAACCATGACCCGTTTTGACCGAATGATTCAAGCCTTTGTGATGCTAATGATGCCGCAAATTAATCGTTCCGAACGAGAAATTTCGCTGGTCGCCACAGGTCTCAATGGCTATGTCACACAAATTGCGATCCGTTGGGTGGTCAGTGGGTTTAAACAATCCTTTGAAGAAGTGTTAACCTCCAGCCGTATTGTGTTTATTTCACTTCTAGAAACTTTTTCAGACCCGAATACACGGGCAAAATTGGATGTCTAAGACTTTTCATTTGGATGCAATCGGCATTTCCGAATGCAATTTCAATTAAACTTCCATTAATTTTGAATCCCAATATGACGATTTTTTGTCACATTTTTTTGCAAATTTCATCAATCGTCTGTTTTTTGCAATGATACTGTCATAATTAATCTTTGTAATAAGCCTGTCATAAAATTAAAACGGCCTGCCGTTACCTACAATAGGATATTGCGTTGTGAAAGATGACTACATTTTAATCGTCGATGATGAACTTCCCATTCGAGAAATGATTCACACCTCGTTGGATATGGCAGGCTTTCAATGCTTACAAGCCGAAGATGCAAAACAAGCCCACCAAATGATTGTGGATCAGCGTCCTGCTTTGATCTTGCTCGACTGGATGATGCCTGGTGGCGTCAGTGGTGTAGATTTATGTCGCCGTCTCAAGCGCGATGAAAATCTCTCTGAAATTCCAGTGATTATGCTCACGGCACGTGGCGAAGAAGACCATAAAGTTCAAGGTCTAGATGCTGGTGCAGATGACTACATGACTAAACCGTTTTCGACCCGCGAATTGGTTTCACGGATTAAAGCAGTTTTACGCCGCGCTAACGCGCTCAGTGGTGAAAAATCGATTGATGCCAATGGCTTAATCTTAGACCCTGTCAGCCAACGGGTCAGCTTTGGCAATAATTTCCTCGACATGGGGCCAACCGAATATCGTTTACTGGCCTTCTTCATGACTCATCCTGAGCGTGCCTACACCCGTGCACAACTTCTTGACCAAGTCTGGGGCGGAAACGTGTATATTGAAGACCGTACCATCGACGTGCATATTCGCCGTTTACGTAAAGTGCTTGAGCCTTATGCTGCAGATCGTTTTGTGCAAACAGTTCGGGGTACAGGCTATCGATTCTCTACACGTGCGGATATCGCCCTAGGTTAATTTTGTTTTATGTATGAACCCTACCCGGTCCCTGAACTTGCGCGCGAGCATAAAAAAACGCGATACAGCAGTTTATGGGGCTTTGCCAAACAGGACTTACGTCTCCTTGCCTTTTTCTTGCTGATTGCAAGCTTAATTGGCTTTGGCGTCGGTTATTTTTGGACGTGTATTTCCTTTGCCTTTGCCGTTTTTTTTATTCTGCAAATGCGCTCTTTGTATTTGGTCAATGACTGGATTTCCAATCGTCCCTACGAAGTTCCACCCAACCTTGGGGGCATTTGGGGGGCGTTATTGTTCAATGTTTATCGTGCACAGCGCCAAGAACGGATTGTACAAGCGGAAATGGTCGGGTTGATTGATCGGGCACAGTCATCATTGGTCGCTTTACAAGAAGCCGTGGTGCTGATTGATGATATGCAACAAATTGAATGGTGGAACCCTGCCGCAGAACGGTTATTAGGCATCGAACAAAATGACCGTGGCCGTAATATTTTGACTTTATTACGCCAACCGAGTTTTGTGGATTATTACAATAATATTGATGCGGCACCAGATGGCTTAAAAATGAAGTCATCCAGTTTTGATGAACATTATGTTCAAGTCAAAATGACCCGTTTTGGTGGTGAAAGTCGCTTACTGGTCGCCTATGACGTGACCCGCATGCACAATCTCGAACAAATGCGTAAAGACTTTGTCGATAATATTTCACATGAACTACGCACACCGCTAACAGTACTCAGTGGTTATATTGAAACCTTTACAGACCAAGAAGACCTCAACCCACGTTGGAAGCGGGCCTTTGACCAAATGCAGGCACAGGCCAAACGCATGAATGCCTTGGTGAATGATTTGCTATTACTGTCACGCCTAGAAAATGACAAGCAAATTGCTAAAAATCAAATCATTGATATGCCTAGCTTAATGAACCAACTTTATGACGATGCGCATGCCTATAATATTGATTATGGGCATACGCTCAATCTCGATATCGACAGTCACTGCGACTTAATCGGTTCAGATATGGAGTTAGCCAGCGCTTTTAGTAATCTGATTACCAATGCCATCAAATACACGCCGAAAGGTGGAACGGTGACCATGGGTTGGCATGACAATGGTGAACAGGCTTATTTTACTGTGGAAGATACTGGTATAGGCATTGATCCTAAGCACCTGCCCCGTTTAACCGAACGCTTCTACCGTGTTGACAGCGCGCGCAGTCGACAAACGGGTGGCACAGGCTTAGGACTCGCAATTGTGAAACATGTGTTAATGCAACACCAAGCTCATTTAGAAATTGAATCCAAAGAAAATCAAGGCTCTATTTTTAAAGTGATTTTCCCCAAAGAACGCACCTATAATCCTGAATAAGCCTCTTTCTTCAAAAGCATGAAAAAAGCACCGATATCGGTGCTTTTTTTGTCTCTCACCGTCCGTTTAACAAGGACGGTGACCGAGAGCTGAAACGATTAAACTGTATGTCCCATCGCTTCACCCATCACCACAGTCGAGTTGGCTTTAAAGGCTGCATCCCACGTCATTTTGTCTTTTTCAAACAGTACCACAGCGGTTGAGCCTAAGTAAAAGCGCCCAAGTTCAGCACCTTTGTCCAAGAATAAATTATGCTGATTTAGTTCTAAACGACCAGTTGGCTTCACTTTTCCTGTTGCAACAGTTTCAATCCCCGCCACAATCATGGCGCCAACGAGAACTACGGCCATACGGCCGATTTCTGTATCAAATAAACAGACCATACGTTCATTGCGGGCAAACAAGCCTGGAATGTTTTCAGCAGTGGTTTGATTGACCGAGAACAATTCACCCGGCACATATAAGGTTTCCGTCAATGTACCTGCAAATGGCATATGCACACGGTGATAATCTTTAGGCGATAAATACACCGTTGCAAACTGACCATTTTTAAATGGTTCAGCCAACTGCGGATCTGCAATTAAATTATCAACGGTGAATTTTTGCCCTTTGGCTTGGAAAATATCACCTTCCACAATGGGACCCAACTGTGAAATTGCACCGTCCGCAGGCGATACAATACTGGTCGCATCGGTATCAATATCACGTACACCCTCTTTTAATGCACGGGTAAAAAACTCATTAAAAGACTTAAATTTCAGTGCATTGCTCTGCTCAGCAATCGACATATCAATGCCATACTGTGCTTTAAAAGCCGCGATGACTGCATTTTTCACAATCGGGTTTTCACTAGCTGCGACTCTGCCCACGACACGTGATAACTGATGTTGCGGTACAACACGTTGAGCTTGAATGAAAATTTGTTTTTTTAAGCGTGATGTGAGGCTCAAGACGGCATCTCTCCGGTAATGATAGGACTGTCGAGGCGGTTGCCCCATTCACTCCACGCACCGTCATACGCCTGAATATTCCAACCCAATAAACGACCTAAAATATAAGCCAGTCCTGAACGGTGATGTGACTGACAGTACACCACCACAGGTTCATTTAAGTTAAAACCCAATTGTTCTAAGCGTTGCTGCGTGCGTTCTAAAGGGTGCAATCTTAAATGATTTTCACGGTTAAGGGCAGTACTCCATTCAAAATGTAGTGCATTTGGAATGTGACCGCCGCGTCGCGCTGCAAGACGCAGGCCGGTGTATTCGTCTTCTGTGCGGCAGTCCCAGAGTTGGACTTGGCTGCTTTGAACTTTCTCTAATAACTCAGCATATTCAATTCGATACTGCTGTATTTTGGCTTGATCGACCTGCACCAAAGTATTGACAGGTTCAAACTGTTCCACGTCAGAAGTGGTTGGAAGTCCTGCTGCAAGCCATGCATGAATTCCACCATTCAGCAGACTGGTATTTTCAAAACCTAAGCAGTGTAAATTCCAAATCAAACGCCCCGCCCAAGCGCCACCTTCATCATCGTAAACCACCACATGATGCTCGGGTGAAATATTCAAATAACGAATCAGCTCTTGTAAACCTGCTACATCGGGAAGTAATCCCGTGGCTTGTTCATCTTGGCGCACCAAAAATTTTGGCTTTAAATGTAAAGCATGTGGAATATGTAACTGATCATAGACTGAAGCACGACTTAAATCGACGATGCGTAATTTGTCATTCCCTAAATGCGGAACCAACTGCTCTGCGTCTATCAACAAGCCAAAATCAAAGGCAGAATGTGTCATATTATTTCGTATGTTTTCAGATCATGCTTTGATCTTAGCACAACTCATTTTTACAATTATTCTGATTTTTTGCATTCTTTTAGCAGAATTAGAGATATCACTATTCACCAGTTTTTGAATACAACCATGCCAGAACGGATTCTGGCATGGCATATATTCTGGATTAATTGACTTCTGCTTCAGCAATCTCAAAAACCTGACGTAAATACGCCAAAAAGGTATCGTTATCCGTCATGGTTTTACCCGGACTGTCCGAGATTTTCGCAACCGACTGGCCATTACACTCGACCAATTTAAGCACAATATTTAATGGCGTTTGCCCCATATCATTGGTCAAATTGGTACCAATCCCGAAGCTGACTTGGAAACGGTCTTTGAAATAGTTGTGCAGGTCCCACGCTTTCTCTAAATTCAGTCCATCACTAAAGGTCAGCATTTTGGTTTTACTGTCAATTTTCAACTTTTTATAGTGAGCATAGGCCTTATCGCCCCATTCATACGGGTCACCACTGTCATGGCGCAAGCCATCGAACAATTTGGCAAAATACAAATCAAAATCTCGCAGGAATGCATCCATCCCCACCACATCCGTCAAAGCAATACCTAAATCACCACGGTACTCTTGTACCCAGGTTTCCAGTGCTGATTTTTGGAAATTACGTAAACGTACATCCAACGCTTGGAATGCTTGTAGGAATTCATGTGCCATGGTGCCAATCGGGGTTAGGCCCAATTGCTTCGCAATTAAGACATTACTGGTGCCACGGAAAATATGCGGTGCAGCTTGATTAAACACTTCAATCACATGTTTTTGCCACGCCAAACTATAACGTCGCCGCGTGCCAAAATCAGAGACTAAAAATGGAGGATCATTTGGCGTTTGCGATGTTTCATAGTGTTTTAATAAAGCCACTTTGGCCTGTAAACGACGTTCGCCCTCAGCCATGACCTCATCCGTTCGAATACGGCGGAAATACAGCTCATTGACGATAGCAAGCACAAAGATTTCAAACATCATGGCTTGAACCATCGGCCCTTCAATTCGAATGTCTAAACGGCCTTGATGATCAATACTGGCCACAATAAAACGGCGTTTGAGCTGAAATAATTCTAAATAATCGACAAAATCACTTTTGATAAAGCGCAAACCACGCAGGTATTGCAGCTCATCGTCTTGAAAACGTAATTGGCAGAGCAAATCTAATTGGTGATTTAAATCATCAAGAATGTCGACCAAAGGATAGACCGTGTCATCCAAATTGCGACAACGGAACTGGTACACACTATGCGCTTGGGGAAACTTATGCAGGACCACCTGTAGCATCGTAAATTTGTACAGATCAGTATCTAATAAGGATTGGATGATGGCAGACATATCATTTTCGGTTTTTAGCAACTTATTGCATTAAAGCACATTTTTTTAAACTGCATAGCCATGTTTTGGTAATTCGGTCTTGCTATTCGACCAATTACTCGATAGATCCTTGTTTCTCTTGATTCAGAATCCAAGTGTTGCTGTCTTTGCTGTTATCGCTCTTAGCTTATGCTCTTTTCCTTAAACCTTGCAATGAATATCAACGCAATTGCCTTGTTTTTTCAATCGATATCTCTCCTGTGCGGCACTTGGTTTGCTACAATTTCAGCCTGCACACTCAAATAGTAGATAGAATCAGTCATGCGGGCCTTATTACAACGCGTTCTCGAAGCCAAAGTGGTGGTCGATGGTGAAACCACAGGCGAAATTCAACACGGTATCTTGGTTTTCTTAGGTCTTGGGAAAGAAGACACTTTAGACAAAGGCAAAAAACTGATCAATAAAATTTTAAAGTATCGTTTTTTTGAAGACGAACAAGGCAAAATGGGCTGGAATGTCAGCCAAGCTGGTGGTGGAATTCTTCTGGTTTCTCAATTTACTTTGATGGCGCACACCCAGAAAGGCTTACGTCCTGACTTTGGACCAGCCATGCCACCGAATGATGCCGAGGCCTTATACGAACAACTGGTTGAATATACCAAGACTCAGTTTGAGCATGTGCAAACCGGTATTTTTGCTGCTGATATGAAAGTACATTTGGTCAATGATGGGCCCGTAACTTTCAATTTAGAAATCGAATAAAAACACCATGCATAAAAAAGCCCTCGATAGAGGGCTTTTTCGATTTCATCACTCTCAATCTGCCTTTTATAAAGGAGACGGAATCGAGACGTTTAAAAAATCTTTTTACTTACCTGTTTTTTCTTTCAAAAATGCGCGAGCGGCTTTAATTTTTGCTTTCACAGGCTTTGGTAACTTTGGTGGAACCAATTTTGCAACTTGGTTAAACCAAACCAAGAGACCAAAATCACCTTCCATTTTAATGCTACCGTTTTGCATGCCCGTCATAAATGCGGTTGGGTCGCCTTTGATTAAAGTTTTCACACCCTGCTCACTGTCCGCAAACTGTAAAATAAAATCGGCTTTTTCAGCATCACCTGAAACGGTATCAATCTGGCCATTGTTCACAATAATTTGGCGTGCCATACCCAAATCCGTACCAATTTGAATACGGAACTGACGTTCATGAACTAATTCAATAAATTTTGGACTGGTACGCGCCAGCTGTTTCATACGAAGTGCCAAACCAGTAACCATTAAATCCAGCGGATCCGTGCTGACATCAACCAATGGAAGTTTAACCACAGGAATTGAAGATAGTTTCATGACATGAAAGCCTATTGTAATTGTTGATAAATTGACTGTTTTCAATGCTACCACAAGTTGCCATTTTTACCGCTAGGCTTTGTATAACAATCATGTAAGAACGTAAAAAAGATGCACAGGGCATCTTCTTTTACGGTATGAGGTTATGACTTAGCGGCTAGAACACTGCTGTTGGTCATCTTCATATACAGGTGTATGTTCAATACAACGTCGCTGCGCCAGTGCACGTTCTGCGCGACGGTCTTCACGTAGAAGCAACATCGTCACAATAAGCATCGCTGAAGTTAAAGCAGTTAAGTAGCTATAAGTGATCGGCATTTCAAACACTGCTTGCACACCTAGGCGAATGACTTCCAAGATTCCCCAAAACACCATACCCGCCACCATAAAACTCAACCAGCGACGATAAGGCGAAAAGAAAACAGCAATCAACGCAGCGGCGACTAAACTTAAGCCAACGATGGTTGCTAAATTCGCTGTTACCATAAAAACCTCCGTCTAAGATAAATTCAGGCAACTGGTACACTGTGCTGAACTCATCCCCGATACCGTTTAAAATTAATGGATTGTGTAGCTTTCAAACTCTATGCATGCATTATGAGCAGTTTTGAAAAGAAAAAAAGGCTTGTATTTTTAGAATGCGACATACCTTGTCGCCATATTATATTGTCATTACATTTTTTTAGATTTGAACTTTTCCAAAACAAAGACGCGCTGAGTCTTGGCGTGTCATTACAAAATAAAACCCGTATTTTCAGCGCTTAAAAATATTTTTTCCAATTCTGTTGATCGTTGTTTTTATCGACATTTTTCACTAACCGCTCATCGTTTTTCGCTTAAATTTGCAACAAAAAAACGCAGCTCAAAGGCTGCGTTTTTAATAACACCGAGATGCTTTAAGCACGATTTAGGTCTTTATCGTGCACACCTAATAAATACAACACCCCATCTAAGCCAACACTTGAAATGGCTTGATTGGCGTTTTGTCTCACCAGCGGTTTCGCACGGAAAGCTACACCTAGGCCAGCAATCGACAGCATCGGTAAATCATTCGCACCATCGCCCACTGCAATCGCTTGCTCAAGAGAAATGCCCATCTTATCGGCTAACTCACGTAATAATAATGCCTTACGTGCACCATCGACAATGTGCCCTTTAACTTCGCCTGTGACCAACCCATTTTCAACGTCTAAGACATTGGCATGAACTTCATCAATGCCAAGTTTGGCTTGTAAATACTCAGCAAAGTACTGGAACCCACCCGACAAAATCGCGGTGCGGTAGCCTAATGCTTTTAAAGTTGAAATTAAGCGTTCAGCACCTTCTGTAACGGTCAGACGTTCTGCAATTTTAGGTAGGACAGAGGCATCCATCCCTTTGAGCAGTGCGACACGTGCACGGAAGCTTTGTTGGAAATCCAGCTCACCCTGCATTGCACGTTCTGTGATTTCAGCGACTTGTGCGCCAACACCCGCTTCAATCGCCAACTCATCAATCACTTCTTGCTCGATTAAAGTTGAGTCCATGTCAAAACACACCAAACGGCGGTTACGACGGTAGGCATTGTCTTCTTGTACCGCCACATCGACATTCAGTTCATGTGACAAACGTAAACAGGCTGCACGCATGGCGGCGGCATCCAGCATTTGACCACTTAAACCAAATTGAACACAGGCGCGTTTCGGCCCATCGACTTCGCCATTTAAGACTGGACGACCTGACAAACGGGTCACAGTTTCGATGTTGAAACCTTGGTTGGACACAATATTTGTAACTGCTTGTAAGTGAGACGCCTCAAGCTCTGGCGCCAAAGCTGTGACTATATAACGCGTCCGCCCACCTTCACTCACCCACTGGTCATATTCAGTTGTAGTGATTGGTTTAAAACGTACAGTTAAACCAATATCATGTGCTAAAATTAGAATTTCCTTCATCGCCAAAGCTGTTGCGGTTTGGTCGTCTGAAGAAATAACAATACCTAAGGTCAATTGGTTATGAATAACTGCTTGTCCAACATCTAAAATTTGTAATGAATGAGTGGACAAAACCTGCATTAATCGAGTGAACTGATTAGGTTGGTCTGGTCCTAAAAATGAAATAAGAATGATTTCTCGCATGAATTGACTCGGGTCTGAGCTACGACTATTGTTAGAATCATAATCGAAATTGAATATATTTTCTTTGGAAGTTTACGTTGAATGCGCCTAGACAAGGGCTATTTGCTAGCCTATTAATTGTAAGTTTTGCTTTACATACCTTTTTATTGGTATTGGCAACGACTCATCAACTGAATGAAAACCGTGCCAACCAAGGCCAACTGATGACCTCTCAATTGGTCACAGACAGTCTTGCAGAGCTGGAGCCTGCCAACACGGTTTCCCTTGCGCTTTTGGTGGATCGCTATGCGACCAATCCAAGTGTAGCTTCCATTCGTATTTTGGATGCCAACAATCAAGTCTTGGCGACAGGTGGCCAAGTTAGAACACGTGATGGCGAAGTGTTTGTCCGTGATGCGCTGCAAAATGAAAAGAAAGTGGGTAGCATTGAAATCACGCTCATTAAACCAAGTATGGGTGAGATTTTACGTACTCAGTGGTTAGCGATTTTATTGTCCTTAGCGATTCATGGTTTACTGTGGTTAGCTTATCGCGCCATTGCGCGCCCAAGCCGTACCGAATATTTGGCACGGATCAATAACGAATCCCGCTTAAAACACGAAATTCAAGTTTTAACCCAAACGCTTGAACAGGAAAAACACCATACGGCGGTCGCGATTGCCCAAGCACAACAACAAATCAAAACCAGTGCGAAGCCTAAAGAACAGAAACCCGTGATCGTGGATAATCATTCGGTTGCGTTCAATATTCAATTTTATGATCCGAAACAGTTGATGGACTCGGTGAATACAACCGTGTCTATTCCATACTTTAATTTGTGTCAGATTTTCCTCAATAAAAGCACAGAACTGTGTTTAAAACACTATAAACTCAACAGCTCGGACATCACTACAGTTCAATCCTTTAATGAGCATGGTGCCACCCTCAGCATGTCGACAGACACACCCAATGCAGTGCCATGTTTAATGATGATCAGCAGTGTGTTCCAACTGCTATCTGAGGTTTTGTATAAACGCTACCGCGAAGAAAAGCGCTTTGTTTTACAAACGCGTTGTGGCATTTCAACCGCAGTCGATGCAATGCAGCTGTCTGCAAATCAAGCTGCTGAGCGTTTGGTCCAACAGTTATCGGCCAAAGAAAGTGCGGTACATTTAAGTAACGAATTATTGAAAGACATTTCTGAAAGTTACCAATTGGTGAATTTACCTAATCCAACCAATGTCTTGACCCGTCATGCCTTTATGGTCAATGGCATGGGTGCTGAGTCTGCAGAGTTGGCGCAAAGCTTAAGAACGGAAATTTTAAAAGCAAAACAATCTAAAGCCTCTTAATTAGGTCCAACCATAAAAAAGCCTGACGCATGTCAGGCTTTTTTATGACAACTGTTAAATTTTAAGTTGCTTCTGTGCAATTAAATGTTGCTGCGCACTATACCTTTGCTCTGGATCGGTACAGGCCACTTTAAGCCAATGACCATCGGCTTGTAGCTCCCAAGCATTCAAACAATCATTTAAGTAACTGATTAATCCGTCTTTATAAATCTGCTTTTTCAAAACGCGATCTAATATTGGAAAGCAGGTTTCAACACGCGAAAATAAATTACGTCCCATCCAATCTGCGCTGGCACAGTACAGCTTTTTCTCACCGCCATGCTCAAAACAATACACGCGGGTATGTTCCAGAAAACGGCCCACAATCGAACGTACTCGGATATTCTCAGACATGCCTTGGACCTGTGGAATCAAACAGCAGATCGAACGGATAATCAGATCAACCTGTACCCCCGCTTGTGACGCACGATACAGTGCAGCAATTAACTGAGGCTCAGTTAAGGCATTGACTTTAATGATGATACGCGCCTTTTGACCGACTTGCGCAAACTGAATTTCTTGCTCAATCAGTTTTAACAGTTCACTGTGTAACGTAAAAGGCGCATGTAACAACGCCTTCAATTTGGCCATTTTGCCCATCCCCGTCAGTTCTTGGAACATACGGTGTACATCTTCACAAATATCAAGCTGTGTGGTCATCAACCCATAATCGGTATACATACGCGCATTACCCGCATGATAATTGCCTGTGCCCAGATGGGCATAACGGATCAACTGGGCATTTTCACGGCGTACGATCAAAATCATTTTGGCATGGGTTTTATAACCGACAATGCCATACACCACCACCGCCCCAGCTTCTTGCAAAATATTCGCCACGATAATGTTCGACTCTTCATCAAAACGCGCCCGTAACTCAATCACGGCTGTGACTTCCTTGCCATTTCGTGCTGCTTCTGCCAAGACCTGTACAATTTCTGAGTCAGGCCCACTGCGGTAAAGGGTTTGTTTAATCGCCAGCACATTTGGGTCTTTCGCTGCTTCTTTTAATAAACCAATCACAGGCTGAAAAGAATCAAAAGGATGATGCAACAACACATCCTGTGCTTTTAAGGTATCAAAGGTACTTTTTTGTTTACGCAAAACTTTGGGAATGACTGGAATAAACACTGGATGCTTCAATTCAGGTCGGTCACAACTGGTACTGAGGCGTGAGAGATTGATCGGCCCATCAATGCGATAAAGCTCCTGCTCAGTTAAATCAAATTCCTTGAGCAGATAATCAATCACCGCTTCGGGGCAGTCATCTTCGATTTCTAAACGCACCGCGCGACCAAAACGGCGTGAAGACAACTCATCTTTCAGTGCCACCGCCAAATCATCAACATCTTCCGACAAAATCAGATCGGCATTACGCGTCACACGAAAAGCATAACAACCCGTGGCTTTCATCCCTGGAAACAGATCGCTGATGTGCTGCTGAATCATTGCGGTTAAAAAAATCTGCGTGTCGATATTGCCTGCCACGTTTTTCGGCATCTGAATTAAACGCGGTAATGAGCGCGGCGCTGGGACAATCGCCATCTCAATGCTTCGTCCAAAAGCATCTTTACCTTGTAAACTCACAATGAAATTCAGGCTTTTATTCACGAGGCGAGGAAAAGGGTGTGACGGATCTAAGCTGATTGGGGTCAAAACGGGTTGAATTTCTTTAGCAAAATATTCTGCAATCCACACTTTATGTTTTTCTAAAATGTCTTGGAACTGGATGAACTGAATACCTTGCGCTTGTAACTCAGGCAAAATCGAATGATTTAAAACTTCAAACTGTTTTTTGACGGCACGATGAATGGATTGGGACAGGTCTTCTAATATCACTTCAGTGGGAACAGCATCAGGGGTCCGTGCTATCACATTCATATCACGTTGTTTCATCAAGCCCGCAATACGAATTTCAAAAAACTCATCTAAATTACGTGAAAAAATAATTAAAAAAGTTAAACGCTCCAGCACTGGCAAACTCGGATCTAATGCTTGTGCTAAAACCCGCTGATGAAACTCAAATAACGATAACTCTCGGTTAAAATACGTCGCCGATGAATGCTGAAAATTATCCATACCCTCTCAATGCTGTTTGCAACAGTCTGTTATGAAGTGTTTGGCAGGGATGTTAGGTAGTCTTTATGACAGTTTAGTTACAACCTCATGCCAAATAGAAAATTCATCCTGACTTTATGCTTAAAGCTGCAACAGCGTACAGTATTCAAACCGACATATGTTCCTTTTCACTTTTTTCTTTGGCTGTAGCGTCTGCTTTCGCGGCCCAATAACTGGCTAAAATTGGCCCTGAAATGTTATGCCACAAACTAAAGATTGCGCTGGGTACAGCCGTAATTGGCGAAGCGGCAAAATGTACAGCTGCCAAAGCCACGCCTAGTCCTGAGTTTTGCATACCAACCTCAATCGAGACCGCTTTACAGTCGGCATGTGGCAAGTGAAACATCCGTGCTGCTGCAAAGCCAAGTAAATAACCAATCGCGTTATGTAATGCCACCACAGCTAAAATCAATAAGCCTGATTCTAAAATTTGTGCTTTTGAGCCGCCAATAATCGCTGCCACAATCAGCACAATCGCCACTACAGAAATTAAGGGCATCACCGAAATATAGCTTTCGACTTTCTGTTTCAGCACGGCACGTACCACCAGCCCTAAAATAATCGGGAACAGAACCACCTGTAAAATTGAACTCAGCATCGACCATGCATTAATTTCAATCCATTGGCTGGCCAACAGATAGAAAATCGCGGGAGTCAACACGGGTGCCAATAAGGTCGATACCGTAGTACATGCGACAGACAAAGCCGTATTGCCTTTCGCCATATAAGTAATCACATTGGATGCCGTGCCACCCGGGCAGCAACCCACCAAAATCACCCCGATCGCAATTTCAGTCGGCAAGTTAAACAACAAGCACAACAGATAAGCCACGCTCGGCATCACCACAAACTGAGCCACTACCCCAATTGCAACCGCTTTAGGATTTTGCATCACCCCTTTAAAATCATCTAGTGTCATGGTCATACCCATACCAAACATGATCAGCCCTAACATCCACGTGATATAAGCTTTCATCCAGACAAAAGGTTCAGGGCTTAGGAGCGCAATGCCTGCAAATAACACCACCCATAGGGCAAAGGTTTTTTGAATCCAAGCGGTAAATTTTAAAAAAGTGCCCATGACCTTTCCCTACTGCATGTTTTTATAATGTCGATATTAGTGATTGAGGTGAACCGATTGGTTCGGCGCATCAGTTCACGGCATATTGTTGCACAATATCTTTGCAATAAAGACGTTTCACTCCATGGGCCAGCATCTCTTGCCATGCATGTTGTAAAGAACCATGTAAATCAATACCTTTGGTGGCATCGGCAATCACATAAGTTTGAAAACCGAGTTTGCAGGCATCTATTGCCGTCCATGCCACACAAAAGTCAGTTGCAATCCCAACAATAAACAAGGTATCAATCCCACGCTCTCTTAAATAGCCTGCGAGTCCCGTCTGGGTCTTATGATCGGCTTCTAAAAAAGCAGAATAACTATCAATGTGCGCATGACATCCTTTACGAATGATCAACTGCGCTTTGGCAAGATCGAGATCGGGATGCAATTCCGCATCCTGTGTGCCTTGTACACAGTGACGTGGCCAGAGCACTTGTGTGCCGTAGTCTAATTCAATGGTTTGAAAGGCCTGTTGATCGGGATGGTTGTCTGCAAAAGAAATGTGATTTTCAGGATGCCAATCTTGAGTGAGTACAATAGTGTCAAAATAATCGCCAAGCTGATTAATTTTAGGAATAATTTGATCTGATCCTGCTACCGCTAAATTTCCACCAGGCGTAAAACCATTTTGTACATCCACCACAATCAATGCCATATTCTTCTGCATTCTTCTCTGTCCTTTTAGTTCTGCGCTCGAAGGCCAAGCTTAGCTTAATTTATAAAACAGTATTCATCCTCGCGGGTCAAAATTAAATGACCGCAGCCTTGAGTGCAATGGGTATTGTGGCAAATTGAAGCGAAGATAGAATATAGAACAAAATACTGGACATTGATCTATAAGGTTAAAAGGACATGTCATCGCTGTTTAGAGAAATTGTGTAAGCGTTAAAAGTGCTTCAATCCTGAACTTTATATCCAGATATTCAGTTTAATTGACTTCTAAGCCTCGATTGAGATGAAGAATCTCCTTTCATTAAATACTTCAATCAACGGCCATAGGTTATGCAAAACGCTCTTTTCAGATGCAAAATGAAAAGCATTTCTTTGTCTACCATTTGAACAAGCTGTATTTTTGTAGCGAAAGATAAAGTTTTTATACACTTTGACTAAAGCATATTGTTCTTCATGTTGTGTTCGTTCATAATTTGCATAAGCATTATTCAATGCATCAGCGCTTTGAAAATGCTATAAATTAAAATACGCACCCATCCAATCTTATGTTTTTCTGGCCTAACTGGATGGACAAATAGGATATTTTTTTAAAATGACTCAGCAAGCACAGACCATCCAAGGCTCAATTGTCGCAATCGTCACCCCTATGTTTGAAGATGGCAGCGTAGATTGGAAGGGTCTAGAGAAGCTCGTTGAGTGGCACATCGCACAAGGCACAAATAGCATTGTTGCTGTCGGTACAACGGGTGAAGCGTCTACTCTAAGCATGAAAGAGCATACACAAGTGATTAAAGAAATCATTCGTGTCGCAAACAAACGCATCCCTATTATTGCGGGTACTGGCGCGAATTCAACGCGTGAAGCCATCGAGTTGACTAAAGAAGCCAAAGAACTCGGTGCAGATGCTGCTCTTCTGGTTACCCCTTATTATAATAAACCGACCCAAGAAGGCCTATATCAGCACTATAAAGCTATTGCTGAAGCTGTTGATCTTCCTCAAATTCTGTATAACGTACCTGGTCGTACAGGTGTAGATATGGCGAATGAAACGGTCATTCGTTTGGCCGATATTCCACAAATTGTGGGCATCAAAGATGCCACAGGTGATGTCCCTCGTGGTCAAGCACTGATCAAAGGCCTTGCTGGCAAAGCGATGACCGTCTATTCAGGCGATGATGCAACGGCTTATCAACTGATTCTGTCGGGAGCAAAAGGCAATATTTCTGTGACTGCAAACGTTGCACCCAAAGAAATGAGCAATGTTTGTGCGGCAGCACTGGCAGGCGAAGCTGAAAAAGCTGAAAACCTAAATACCCAAGTTGCAAATTTACACGAAATTCTATTTTGCGAATCGAACCCAATTCCTGTGAAATGGGCACTTCACGAAATGGAGTTAATCGAAACGGGTATTCGTTTACCATTAACACCACTTGCAGAACAATATCGCACACCGCTCCGTGAAGCACTCACAACGGCGGGTGTCATTAAATAAAGAGCACATCAATATGCAATTACGTTTAGGTCTTACTCTCGCACTTTCAGTCGTCAGTTTAGCGGGTTGTAGTTCCCTTGCAGTCAATAACGGTAGTTTGGACTATAAAGAAACAGCAACCTTAGAACCTCTTAAGTACCCTGAAGGCTCTATGGTTCGACCTGCAACGCCGTTGTATCCAGCTCCAACGGTTGAAGCACTCGCTCTTGAACATGCACCTGTACTTGAAAACAAGCGCGGAAACCGTTTTGCAATGCCGCGCCCTCAAGCTGCTCAAGTCATGTCGAATGCAGAATCAACGGAAACAGTTGATACAGCTGTGAGTCGCCCTCAATTGATTATTGACGGAAATAAGAATCCACTGCTCAAAATTGAGGGAAATTCTGCTACAATTTGGCAATATACGCTTGCCACCCTCAGCAGCCTCAACCATCAAATCGTTGGTCAAAGCAAAAATGGTTATGAAGCAACCATTAAAATCGATCAACAGGTCTATGTGTTAAGACTGACCGCGGTCGGCAGCAGCAACAACCTCGCTGTGTTCAATGCCGATAACAGTTTTGCAGCGCCTGAAAAAGCCACAGAATTGTTAACCCAGATTTACCAAAATTGGCCAGCCTAGTCGTACTAGGCATTTTTTTTTGAAAAAGGTTCCCTCATGTTAAAACAAACCTTGCTCTATACTGGTAAAGCGAAATCTGTCTATGAAACAGACAGTGCAGACCACCTGATTTTAGTCTTTCGTGATGATGCTTCGGCATTCAATGGTGAAAAGATCGAACAACTAGATCGTAAAGGTAAGGTGAACAACCGTTTTAACGCCTTTATCATGGATAAATTGGCTGCGGCTGGCATTGAGACTCACTTTGAAAAACTTCTTTCTCCAACAGAAGTTCTAGTGAAAAAACTCAGCATGATCCCTGTTGAATGTGTAATTCGTAATTATGCAGCAGGTTCTTTATGCCGTCGCTTAGGTGTAGAAGAAGGCAAGGAATTAACACCGCCGACTTTTGAATTATTCTTCAAAGATGATGCGCTTGGTGACCCAATGGTCAATGAGTCTCAAGCGATTGCTTTAGGTTGGGCAACTGCTGAGCAACTTGAGCAAATGAAAGTCCTCACTTACCAAGTGAACGAAGTGCTTAAAAACTTATTTGACCAAGGTGGCATGCTACTTGTGGACTTCAAACTTGAGTTTGGCGTATTCCACGACCGTATTGTTCTTGGTGATGAGTTCTCTCCAGACGGTTGTCGTCTATGGGACAAAGAAACCAAGAAAAAACTCGACAAAGACCGTTTCCGTCAAGGTTTAGGTGGTGTGGTTGAAGCTTATGAAGAAGTTGCTGCACGTTTAGGTATCGACCTTTCTGATATCTAATCAGTTACAGACTCAAAAAAACCGAGCTTAATCGCTCGGTTTTTTTATAGGTGACTCAGCGCCAATAATAGCTAGCCAGAACATAAAATTGCTGCGAATAAAACAATATTCCTGTACGCCATAGCGCACAAGACTTCTGGTATATTTCAACTATGTATTGAATTTGTTTTTTAATATGATAAAAACATATGAACAGGATGTTCTCAGATAAAAATTATTCCAGCCGAAAAAATACCCTTATTTCCTCATCTCTCATGGCGACAAGATCCATCGATCCCCTAAGAGCAGAAAACTGGTATAGATGTTGCTTTTATTCAGAAGTAACTCGTTGGGTAAGTTCTATCTTCGTCTTATTTTCTAGATTTTATTTTTCACGGATGGCTATATTTAAAATGAAAAACTGGCAAAAAAAATTACTACTTTCCACTACATTTGTAGCCGTAGCACTGAGCAGTACTGTCCAAGCCAAAGAATGGAAAACTATTCGTTTTGGTACAGAATCCGCATATGCACCTTTTGAATATAAAACACCAGACAATAAGCTGGTCGGTTTTGACATCGACTTGGGCAATGCCATTTGTGCCAAATTAAAAGCCAAATGTGTCTGGGTAGAAAATTCCTTTGATGGGATGATTCCTGCACTCAAAGCGAAAAAATTCGACGGTATTCTGTCTTCAATGACGGTTACTACGGATCGCGCAAAACAAATCGCGTTTAGTAATAAAATTTACAACACGCCTACCCGTATGGTTGCAAAGAAAGGTTCTCCTTTACTCCCTACACCAACCTCTTTAAAAGGCAAACGTTTGGGTGTACAACAAGGCACCATTCAAGAAGGCTATGCAAAAGCCTATTGGGCACCTAAGGGTGTGAATGTGGTTCCTTATCCAAACCAAGACGTGCTTTACCAAGACATGGTTTCGGGACGTCTAGATGCAACATTACAAGATGCGATTATGGTCGATGCTGGTTTCCTAAAATCAGCGAAAGGTAAAGGCTTTGCTTTTGCAGGCAATAATGTGGTTGATGCCAAAACACTCGGTGTAGGTGCTGCAATCGGCTTACGTAAAGAAGATGTCGATCTGAAAAAGAATATTGATAAAGCATTAGCTGAAATTATTGCCGACGGCACCTATAAGAAACTCGAGAAAAAATACTTCTCCTTCAGCATTTATTAATTTATAGGGTGTCGGCTCAACACCGACACTTTTTATATACTGCTGATTTATAAAATTTTATATTTTTACTCGGAGAAACTGAGTATGTTTCTGTCTGGCTATGGTCCCGTATTACTCAGTGGCACTTGGATGACCATACAGCTTGCTTTGTTATCACTGGTACTTTCGATCATTATTGGATTATTTGGGGCAAGTGCCAAACTCTCTCGTATTCAAATCTTACGTCATGTGGCAACCCTCTATACCACGCTCATTCGTAGTGTTCCTGATCTGGTGATCATGTTGTTGTTGTTCTATAGCCTGCAACTTGGACTGAACTCGATTACCGAATCGATTCATATGGAGCAAATTGACATCAATCCCTTTGTAGCAGGGGTGATTACCTTAGCCTTTATTTATGGGGCTTATTTTACGGAAACCTTCCGTGGCGCATTTCAAGCCGTCCCCAAAGGGCAACTTGAAGCTGCATATGCCTATGGCATGACCCCATTTCAAGTCTTCAGGCGTGTCCTCTTTCCACAAATGATGCGCTTTGCCTTACCGGGGATTGGCAACAACTGGCAAGTCCTCATCAAAGCCACTGCCTTGGTGTCCTTAATTGGTTTGACCGACATCGTCAAAATTACCCAAGATGCAGGTCGAAGCAGCATGCAAGTGTTCTATTTCAGTATTGTTGCAGCCGTCATTTATCTGGCCATCACCACCCTTTCGAATTTGATTCTCATGTGGCTGGAACGTCGTTATTCTGCTGGTGTGAAAAAGGGACAACTATGATTGAAATTATTCAACAATACTGGCAGTCCTATCTGTGGACCGATGGTTTTCAAATGACTGGGGTCGCCATGACCGCGTGGCTACTGGTCTTATCGATTGCGATTGGTTTTGTTCTGGCTGTGCCTTTGTCAATTGCTCGAGTTTCTGAGCATACTTTTGTACGTGGACCTGTTTGGTTTTTTACTTATATTTTCCGTGGTACCCCCTTATATGTGCAGCTACTGATTATCTATACTGGAATTTATAGCCTTGAATTTGTGCATGCCCATGAACGGCTCGATGAGTTTTTTAGAGAAGGGCTTAATTGCACCATTTTAGCGTTTGCACTCAATACAGCAGCTTATACCACTGAAATTTTTGCAGGGGCGATACGTTCGATTCCCTACGGCGAAATTGAGGCAGCAAAAGCCTTTGGAATGTCGCCTTGGAAACGCTATACCCGTATTATTATTCCCTCGATGCTACGTCGAGCATTGCCGTTTTATGGCAATGAAGTCATTTTGATGCTGCACGCAACCACCATTGCCTTCACTGCAACCGTGCCTGATATTCTCAAAATAGCACGGGATGTCAATGCTGCCACTTATGCCACGTTTGATGCCTTTGGCATTGCCGCTGTGCTATATGCCTGTCTGGCATTTATCCTCATTTGGATCTTTCGTAAATTGGAACAACGCTGGCTTGCGTTTTTAAAACCATCGAATCATTAGGAGAAACAATGGAAAATTCAGCAAAACTGGTGATTCGAGACCTTTGAGGCACTTGCAAAACTCCACAAACAGCCTGAATTAACATTTTTTGAAAAAAGTTGTAGATGTTAAAATGAGCTTCTAAACCAACACCCTAACATCTACAGCATGAATACTACATTAAGCCCTTTTCTCAAACAACGGTTTCAAGCCTTACAATACGAACTTATTCCTTTAGTCGCAGCCGATTTAGACGGCATCAGCTCAAAGCTCGAACGCATTATTCGTGTGCTCGAGTGGAGTGACATCGAATCCTTGGTATACCAATATCAAGGGTGTGCTGTGGGAAGACCTCCTGCTGACCGCTGCGCTTTGGCATGTGCCTTTATTGCAAAAGCTGAACTTGGTATCGTCA
>CAACWN010000027.1_pt1 | contig 112596 bp, 122 predicted proteins | sample 2275671 | NCBI WGS metagenome assembly CAACWN01 (sample SAMEA5312464, study PRJEB27640) | indoor metagenome | biome: indoor environment; feature: controlled; material: polymer furnished wood metals | place: Austria | collected 2011-04-21 | reverse complement strand
TTGGTGCGCTCAGAGAGATTCGAACTCCCGACCCCTTAGTTCGTAGCCAAGTGCTCTATCCAGCTGAGCTATGAGCGCATTACTTGTGTGCCAATTCAGGCGATACGTTACATACAGTTTACTTATTGGTGCGCTCAGAGAGATTCGAACTCCCGACCCCTTAGTTCGTAGCCAAGTGCTCTATCCAGCTGAGCTATGAGCGCGACATAAGTAAAGTTGGCGGTGAGAGAGGGATTCGAACCCTCGGTACAGTTACCCGTACGCATCCTTAGCAGGGATGTGGTTTCAGCCACTCACCCATCTCACCGTAACGTGCGGCCATAATACAAACTTCATGCTAGCACTGCAAGCACAGACACTCAATTTTTTGCATATTTCTGTTCAATTAAATACTTTTTAAACAATTTAGAGCGGATTCATTCGAATTTTTTCTTTTCTCTACATCTGCATGTTGAATAAAACAGCAGATATTCTAAATTGCCGACATAAAACACAATATTGCAATCATTTGCGTGCAGTCTGTCTTCGCATGACTTATGCTAATCCTATCTACTGACATACAGCCAAAGACATTATGAAAAATTGGGTCGATCCTGAAGCAAAAGCTGAAGCTGAACGTTATGACAACCCTATTCCAAGCCGCAAGCTTATTTTAGAAACCATCGAAGAAAAAAAGACGGCTTTATCGCATGCGGACTTGGTCGAAATTTTTGAAATTGCAGATCAAAAAAGCATTGAAGCACTCAGCCATCGCTTAATTGCGATGGTTCGTGATGGTCAACTGATGAAAGATGGCTTCAAGTTTCAAATTGCCGAAGAGCAACCTGAACATGAAGCAACGGTTTACATCAACAGTAAAGGCTTTGGCACGGCGAATATTGCAGGTCATGAAGACTTACTTCTACCTGAACGCGAACTGCGCCAAGTGTTTAATGGTGACCGTGTTAAAGTGCGTCAAACCTCAGTAGACCGCAAAGGTAAAGCTTGGGGCTTTATTACCGAAGTAGTACAACACCGTGTGAAGCAAATTATTGGTAAAGTGTCTATACATGATGGTGAATACTTTATTCAACCAGCAAATCCGAATGCGCACCAACCGATTACTTTAGAAAAAGAGTTAATCGAACACGCACAAGTCAAAGTGGGCGATTCGGTTCGTGTCGCAATTGATGACTACCCAACCAAAGATGAGTTGGCGACTGGTCATATTGTGCAATCGATGGCAGACAAGGCCGATACTGAAATTATTATTCCGCAAACCATTTTAGAGTTTGGTTTGCCGTATGAATTCCCAGAAGAAGTCATTAAAGAAGCAGAAAGCTTTAAAGAGCCTTCAGCGCAAGACCGTGAAGGTCGTATTGACCTACGTGATTTAGCCTTAGTCACTATTGATGGTGAAGATGCACGCGACTTTGATGATGCAGTCTATGCAGAAAAACGTCCAGGCGGCGGTTACCGTGTGGTGGTGGCCATTGCAGATGTCAGTCACTATGTCCGTTCAGGCAAACCACTGGATGATGAAGCCCAAGAACGGGGTACATCAGTGTATTTCCCGCACTTTGTTTTACCGATGTTGCCTGAAGCTCTTTCGAATGGCTTATGCTCACTCAATCCACATGTAGACCGTCTGTGTATGGTCTGTGATTTAAACCTGTCACGTGCCGGTCGCGTCACCAAGTTTGAGTTCTACCCATCTGTGATGCACTCAAAAGCACGTTTAACCTATACCAACGTTGCTCAATACTTTGAAGGTGACAGCAGTGCCATCCCAGAAGACCGTGATGTGCGCAAATCCTTAAACACCCTGTTCCAACTTTATCAAGTCCTCAAAGGTTTACGTGCAGAACGTCATGCTATGGAATTTGAAACCGTTGAAACCTACATGACCTTTGATGAACTGGGCGGCATTAAGGAAATTTTACCGCGTACGCGTAATGATGCGCATAAACTGATTGAAGAATGTATGTTATTGGCAAACGTGGCAGCGGCTGAATATGCGCTACAACATGATGTGCCAATGTTATACCGTATTCATGAACCACCTGAGTTTTCACGTATTCAAAAAGTACGCGATTTTGTCAAACTGCTCGGTCTACCGTTCCCAGAACAGCCGACTCAGAAAGACTACCAAGCCGTGATTGATGCAACCAAAGATCGTATTGATGCTCCAAGTATCCATGCCGTGCTGTTACGTTCAATGATGCAAGCCTACTATGGTGCGAATAACGCAGGTCACTTTGGTTTGGCATATGAAGCCTATACGCACTTCACTTCCCCAATTCGTCGCTACCCAGACTTGTTGTTACACCGTGCGATTAAAGCCAAGTTAAAACATAAACCTGCACCTCTTTCAGGGGCTGCTTTGGATGATGCTGGTCAACATTTCTCAGCGACTGAGCGTCGTGCAGATGAAGCGTCTCGCTCTGTCACCACATGGTTGAAATGTCATTATATGCAGCAACATTTAGGTGAAGAGTTTGTCGGTACCATTTCTGCAGTGGCAGAATTTGGTCTGTTTGTGACACTCAAAGACTTATATGTTGACGGCATGATCCATGTCAGCCAACTAGGCGATGACTACTTTGTCTATGACCAACCAAGTCAGAGCTTGATTGGGCAAGCACGTGGTCAAAGCTTTAGCTTGGGCGATGAAGTGAAAATCAAAGTTGCAGCAGTGAATTTAGAAGACCGCAAAATTGATTTTGAATTATTGCAGCAACTCTCACATGGTGGTCGGCCCATACGTAGTCGAGCGCCCCGTGTTGGCAAAGCCAAAACAGCACGAAGCGAAAGTAAAGAAGAAGTCTTTAGCGAGTCGACAAACGCCTCTCCCAGTAACAGCGGAGACCAGCCCATACGACGCAAAAAAGATAAATCCCAACCTAGCTCCTACAGCAAAAAGCCTGGTAAAAAATCTTCATCAAAGTCTGAAACAAAGGTTAAAGATAAAGTGAAGAAAAAGTCGAAACCTAAAAAGAAAAAATCAAATGCAAAAGCGAAAACTGAGTAAATGATGTAAAAGGTGCTAGGGCTTCATGTTCTAGCACCTTTTTTCATAGGGCCAACATGAACTTTTTGCGTTTATTTTTAAGCAAACCCATCAGCCAATATCATCCCTTGCTTTACTTCATGGCCACGCGTAGTCGACGTATGATGCGCTATTGGCAATGGAAAACAGATGGGAAAGACTACGCATATTCATTTTCTAACACCCCTTTGGCTTTTCGCGTCAAAAAGCATCAGTCCGTTCTGATTCGTAAATTAGGCGACAGCGATCAGCACTGGCAACACAATAAAGTCATCAATCTCAAAATTGCCAGTCCGTGTATTTCCGGGATTTTAATCCACCCACAACAGACTTTTTCTTTTTGTCAGTTGGTGGGACAACCAACAACTCAAAAAGGCTATGTTGAGGGAATGGAACTCAGCTTTGGTCAAGCACGCGGTGGTATTGGTGGCGGCATTTGCCAAATTGCCAATCTCATTCACTGGCTTGTCTTGCATAGCCCGTTACAAGTGGTACAACGTTCACAGCACTCCTTTGACCCTTTTCCAGATCATGGTCGTGTACTTCCATTTGGTAGTGGTGCTGCAATTTTTTATAACTATATCGATTATCAATTTTACAACCCCACCCCACATAGCTTTCAAATTCGGCTGTGGTTTAGTGAGAAATGTTTAGAAGGTGAACTACGCTGCTCCGCCGATTTAGGCTATGTCTACCATGTGTTTGAGCAACAGCATGCCTTCCTAAAAATCGGGACGGATTACTATCGTCAAAACGAAATTTGGCGACACCGTAAAGAAAAATATAAAAGCGGTGAAATCTTAGCAACTGAATGTATGACCCGTAACTTTGCCAAAGTACTTTATCAGCCCTCACACATTGACCAGCACTACCCATCATGGGCTGAATTTCAAGCAGCGCAAAACATCAAAACCAATTAAAACTTGATTTCCCACGGCATCACCCTTACATCTAGTGATAACTGAACTTTTAATTTGGCTTAAACGCATGACATTAGAAAAAGCAACCCTGCCTGTTCCACAGTTTGATCAAATCACCTTAGTACAACTCCAACAGCAGATCGAACAGGCAATTCAACAGGGTCAAAGTTTTTTAAAAGACCTGAGCGAAGTCCCTGAATCGATTCATGCACAGCTTGCTGTCTTAGAGCAAGTCGATCATTTAGAAAATAATATGAGTGAAGCATGGGGCGTACTGTCCCACCTCAATGCGGTCATGAACAATGCTGAAACTCGTGAGGTTTACCAGTCACTATTACCAAGTTTAAGTGAATACTATACCGAGTTAGGTCAACACACAGCGCTGTATCAAACCTATCAACACATTCATGATGCTGCACAATTTGATCACCTCCCAGAAGCCCAACAAAGTGCGATTAAACTTGCACTGCGGGACTTCAAACTGTCAGGGGTGGCTTTAGAAGGTGAAGCCAAAAAACGTTATGCAGAAATTTCGGCACGTTTATCACAACTGTCTTCAGACTTTTCCAACCATGTTCTGGATGCCACCCAAGCCTATTTCAAACCTTTAGCGGAACACGAACTGGCAGGCTTACCCCAAAGCAGTATTGAGCTGTTAAAACAATATGGTCAGCAGCGTGAACTTGATCAACCCGTTGCCACTTTAGACTTTCCATCGTATCTGGCAATTATGACCTACGCGGAAAACCGTCCTTTACGCGAAGAACTGTATCGTGCCTATACCACACGTGCATCTGATCAGTCTGAACATGCTGAGTTTGATAACACCGCGGCGATGGAAGAAATCTTAAGCCTGCGTCAGGAAATGGCTGCATTGTTGGGTTTCAACAACTACGCCGAGCTTTCATTGGCCAGCAAAATGGCCCCAAATGTAGCAACGGTGGATCAATTCTTACGTGATTTAGCTGAACATTCACGCGCCCCTGCACTCAAAGAAGTGGCGGAGCTGAAAGCTATTGCCGCTGAAGATGGCATTGAGGATTTAAAACCGTGGGACAGCACGTATTATTCGGAAAAATTGAAAGTCCAACAGTTCAATTTATCTCAAGAAGCACTCAAACCCTACTTCCCTGCACCCAAGATTTTGCAGGGCTTATTTAGCATTGTGAACCGCCTTTATGGGATTCAAATTGTGGAGCGTGAAGCCCCTGTTTGGCACTCAGATGCACGTTATTTTGAACTAGAAGATCAAGGCGTAGTGGTCGGTGGATTCTACTTTGACCTCTATGCACGTCAGGGCAAACGTGGCGGCGCATGGATGAGTGGTTTCCGCTCTCGCACCCAAACAACGTACGGCCTACAAAAACCGATTTGCTATATGGTGTGTAACTTTACGCCACCTGTGGGAGATCAAGCAGCACTACTGACTCATGATGAAGTGATCACCTTGTTCCATGAATTTGGACATGGTTTACATCATATGTTGACAGAAGTTGATAATATTGCGGTTGCGGGGACACACGGCGTGGCATGGGATGCTGTAGAGTTACCAAGCCAATTCATGGAGTTTTGGGCATGGGATACTGAAAGCTTAGACTTGCTCAGTGCACATATTGAGACCCAAGAAACCTTACCAGAAAGTCTACTCAAAGCCTTGCTAGACGCGCGTTTCTTCCAATCTGGCATGCAAAGTTTACGTCAAATTGAGTTTGCTCTGTTCGATCTCAGCATTCATAAAGCAGCCCCTGCTTTGAAAGCAGATCAGATCCAAGCCACCTTAAATGACATCCGTGCACAATATGCTGTTTTAGAAACCACATCTTATAACCGCTTCCAACATAGCTTCAGTCATATTTTCGCAGGCGGCTATGCAGCAGGTTATTATTCTTATAAATGGGCGGAAGTTTTGGCCAGTGATGCCTTCGATCGTTTCGAAAATGAAGGGATTTTTAATACTGCCACTGGAAAAGAATTTCGTCAGTTTATTCTAGCAGTTGGCGGAAAAGATACAGCGCTTGATGCATTTATCAATTTCCGTGGACGTGAGCCAAAAATAGATGCTTTACTTCGTCATCAAGGTTGGACGAACCGCTAAAAAAGTGAGTAAACTAGGCGCCTAAATTGTTCAGAAGGTAAGTCTAATGACTATTAAACGTCGTTTCATTGCAGGTGCAAAATGTCCTAAATGTCAGGCGATGGATCGAGTTGTTATGCTTACCTCGAATGACGATGAATGGATTGAATGTATCGACTGTGGTTATTCTGAGAATCGTCCGACTCATGTAGACGAGCCTCAAATCCCCGCTATCCCCGACGAGGTTGGGGTCATTCAATTTAAACCACGTCAATCCAAAGAATAAAGGTTGAATCGAATGTCGTCCGTACAACACAACAACCCTAAATTACTCTGGGGTATTACAGCAGGTTTAGTCGCAATCATTGCGATTTTCGCACTTTATCAGTGGTTGTTTGCTGCACAAGAGTCTGCAACACCAGTGCACCAAGCGGAGTTGATCCAACCGACCGTGAAGGCGCTTCCAGAAGCTGAAAAAGCAGCTTCGACCGCCATGACTGACAACACCATTAAATTGGTCGAAGAAGATATTTTAAAAGCACCTGTACCTGAAAATGCCTCACTTGCCAAAGAAGAAGTAGCGAAACTGGACGATATTCAAAGCCAGTTGAAGGAACAGGAAAAGAGCTTGCAAGCACAGCACAAAGATGCCGATGAGCTGGTAAAACTCAAAGAAGAACAAATTAAACTGTTAGAAGCCCAATTGGCTGCTCAGTAAAATACGGTTGTTATTTTTAAAGACGTTAGCTTATCGGCTGATACGCTAACGTCTTTTTTTGCCCTGCTGATTCACCCACCTTTTCAATCAGCGCCAAGCTATTAGACCACTCATTATTCTTACCTACCTCGCTCCATGAATGACATTGCATTTGTTATAGACCTACTCCTAGCTATGCCAAGAGTTTCTTTTAGAGGAACTTTATGGGTCGATTAATTCTTTTCATTGAGCTTAAGTGCGGGCTGATTTTTTAAGATGGGACGCTTAACAATACCCTTATACTTTGTTTTGATTTGAGTGGGTAGTCACTGCAAAGAAACCATTTTCCTTAAAATCATCATGAATAAAACCCAAAACATAAAAAAGCATCCGAAGATGCTTTTTTATGGTCTAAATCAAATTCACAACTTAGTGATACCAACCGAATAACTTAAAGAAGTATGGGACATAAGCAATGATCAGCATCGCTGGGAACAACACGATCAATGGTAAAATCCAACGTTCATAACGATAATAGAAAGACAAATGACGCACTTCCTCATCGGCCTCATTCACCTCGGCATCACCAATGGATTGTCTTGCTAAAAGATGATTGAGTGCCACAGGTGGTGTCACATAGCCCAACTCAAAGCCAATCAAGGTGATCATCCAAAAATGGACAGGATGAATACCATATTGATAGGCCACAGGTGCAACCGTCGCAGAAATCAAGATCACGGCGCCAAAAGGATCCATAATCATCCCAACAAAGACCATCAATCCCAAAATCAGAGTAATGACCAAAAACGTACTGCTAATATCAGTCGGGAAGAAACTCATTACCTCCGTACGTTCAAGCAATCCGCCCACGCTCACCGACAGTGCCATTAAAATGACCAAAGCACCAATGTGCCCAACGGTTTCACTGGTCGAGATATGCATCGACTTCCAAAAACCGACTTGGCGTAACACGTCCATGGAACTAGATTGAACCACCCCATGATTCACCACTTGTCCATCATCTGCGGCATTACCATGTAGCCCTTCACGGTATTCTGCATGGGCAACTTGAGCCCCAGCCAATGCAGGTTCACCACCCGAGCTATAATTTGCGCTGAGTGTCTCATCCCAATGCCCCACAGCAGGCAAAGGCGCAGGCTGATGACGTAATTTATCAAACAACACGATCATCAATAAAATCACAGGCATCATCACGGGTGCAGTAAATTCATTTAGGTCAGTGTCTAATAAGAATTTATAGAACATCCACGTGAGGACAAAAATCACGATATAAGGCACAACTGCTAAGAAAGCACGCCCTGATTTCGGTGCGGCCAAACTCGGTGCCGCGATGCGGAATTTACTCTCTGCAAAGAAGAGTGAAACCACTAAAAACAGTGTTGATGTCAGTAGGAAAGTATAAACACCATATTGATAAAGCAGATCCGTCGTGACTTCTTTATTTAAGGATGCCACTACTACAATCAATAAGCATGGACGCAAAACTACACCCAGCGAACCTGACATTGCCGTTGCAGCCAAAGCAAACTGACGACGTCCACCTGCATTCCAGACTTCTTTATAAATAATCGCCCCTGCTGCAATCACAAAGATCCCCGATGCACCCGTATATGCGGTTGGTAAGGCTGCAGCGATTAAAATCAACCAGGTGAGTGTTTCAGGCGCCAAATTCCATGGACGCAAAATATTTAAGAACAGATCCACGACACGGGTTTGTTTCAACAACATACCCGCCCAAATAAATAGGGCTAAATTCAGGAAAATACTAGAGAATTCAACCAACTGTCCCAAGTAAATCCCTTGCCCCATGGGATAGTCCATGAAGAAGATAAATGCCACACCCGTAATCACCGCCATGTAGGCATACAGAGGAACACTCAGAAAAGCAAAGCCTAGACGCCCGCCAGCTTTGGCCTCTTTCGGTGGGCTAAACAGCTGCCACACACTTATCAATGTCAGTACGCCAAATAAAACCATCCACAGCCAATAAATCAGCTGGGTTTCGCCATTCATCGGCACACCCGAGTCTTTCACTGAGTTAAATTGGCTAATGCTCGAGTAAGTTAATAAACCATTACCCAGTGTCATCAGGAGACTATAAACACGATAATCCAGCTTGGTTGCAGGGCCACGCAAACCAATATGATGGATTTTTAAGGTCGCGCTAATCGCAGCTAAAACCACCATAAAAATTAATAGAATGGCGCGATTTTCTGTTCCGAATTTAAAAATACCAAAAAAAGTGGTTTCAAAATTACGATAGGCACGAATACTTGGGTGTGCCTCCATATGTTGCATGGCTTTATCATAAAACTGATACTTTTCTTCACACTGCTGCACACCTGCCAAAATGGACGCACGCACATCCGCTTCCGAAGCCGTACCAAAGAAGTCGGCGAACTCATCTGCAGCGTTGGCTTGCATTTGGGTTTTGACCAAAGCATCCACATTCGGCTGACGATTACACTCTGGCTTGGCTGGCTCTGCCCTTAAAAAAGAATACTGCATACCTGTGGCTGGATCGCCATATAAGCGCTCGCCCATACGTAGCAATTGGCCATGGATCATTTCACCTGTACCAATTAATAGCGTAAGTAACAGTAAAATCAGAATGACAAAAGTAGAAATCCACTCGGTCCATATATACTTCAGCAGATCGAGTCCTGATCTGCGCTGTCCATGATTCTGCATGTTGTTTCCTATTTTTATTACCGTTCTGTCCAGCGCAATACACCGTAGAACCTGTCGTTTTAGTCGGCTCGAGCTTGTCCTTTCTCTATGCCTTTAGATTTTTGTTTTGTTTATCTTTGCATCAAATTTATATTTTTGAATATGACAATCTGGATTTTCTTTTTAAAATTTAGGTCAATCCTCTATTCATCAAATAGATTTACCCCGATTAAATACAAAGCTGCAATCACAATTCCCCAGATCACACCCAACAAATGTGCTTCGACCAAAACTGGACTCCCGATCAGTTCAGCCGTAGTACTCTCACCAAAGGTATTTTCCCAAATCAGTTTGCCTAAAATGAGAAACAACACCAAACTCGCAAACATCCGTTCTTTACGGTACAGCAAATGGACAATGGCTATGGCAGTGAACATTCCATGCAGCACACCAGACAGCCCAGCATAGGCTTCAATATCCGCCAGAAAATAATAAAAACTGAGACTAATCAACGGCGGTAAAATCAGCAATAACGCCACAAAATGCCAGACACGAGCCCGTGGAAAAATAAAAGGCAAACACATAAAAGCCAGCATATTGAGTGCAAAATGGATCCATCCCACATGCACCCAGTGCGCTGTCCACAAGCGCCAAATTTCAGGAAAAATATCCACTCGCCAATAAATAAATTGATCTTTAAAAATCTGTAGGCATGCCGAGATCGACACGACAAACGCAATCAAAATGATTTTTCGATTCAGAAATTGATCATGCATCACATGTCCTTATCGTGTTGCTCATTTATTTATTGTTATTTTTTCTGCCCTTCGGCTCAGTTTAAAATTGGTTAACTTTCACTAAACAACTCATCTAGCTCAGAACGGTCTTCTTTTTCATCCCAGAAATGCGCCATACCACCATCCCCAGTTCGTGTCCCGGTATGTTCAGTCCAATAACGATCCGAAATCCCCTGAACCATACTCGAGGCCATACTATCAATCAGTTTAAATTGTGGATTACTCTGTTTTTCATCGCTATAGGAAGCCGCATAACTTTTCAATGCATCACGAATCTTGGCATCGTCACCACTGGCTTGAGCCGCTACAGCATACATTGCATGAGATAAACGAACCCCTTTTTGCTCCCCAATTTGCATCGATTGTTTCAAAGTCTGATACGGATCAGGTTTGCCTTCACCCGCACCTGGCAATAAGGTCCAAATCACCGCACGTGTTGCATTCGGCGCACCCCAAAACTTTTCATTGTCTAGACATACCATCCCACGTTCAACAATAGCCGCAATGTCTTTAGGAACATTGACTACACCACCAGAGTTAATATCATTGGTCATGGCTTGTAACCCACTCAACATCCCCAGCATATATACAGTTTGATCCAAATCACTGTTCATTTTTGGGCAGCCTTCACCCAATGGTTTCTTATATTTCTTTTCCCATCGGTTTTGAAAAAGTTGATAGCCAGTATATTGACGTTGTGCTGCAGTCGCCGCCCAACGCTTTTGTTCAATTCGAGCATCCTGTGCTTCAGAGACATTGCCTGCTTTCGAGGCACGCAAATAACGTAACTCTGCCTCAAGCGCCTGATTCTCCGCACAAATACCTGATGCTGAATACAGTAAAACTGCCACACACGTTGGATCTGCCCCCATGTCTTTGGTCGACATAATCGCTGGAGTCAAAGCATTGCCTGAGTTACACACCATCTCAGCGTCTTCCATGGCTAAAATAGGCGGTACTATATGTTTTTCACTAAACCCAAGCGCAACATTGGCACCTGTTTTAACCACTTGTGAACAACCCGAAAATAATAAACTTGTAAGCGCTACAACAGCCACACCTTGGCCTATTTTTTGGACTTGCGACATTTTCCTGTCCTCTATTTGTATAATTGTATGTGTCCATGCTGACAAACATAGCAGAAGCATTTTCCGAAGAAAAGAGCATTTACTCTAAATCAGACCACTACTCTGCCATGAAATAAAAAGCGGAAAATTGACTAAAATGACGCCTCAACTTTTTTTTAGGCAAAAAAAAGTAGCATAGCGACGGTTCGGCACATGCTACTTATCAACTGGGAAGCCTAGCTAGGCTTTGTTTGGTGCAAATCGTTCCTTCAGCACAGTTCCTAATCGTCCTATAACAATCGCTAACACAATTGCTACCACTAGAAACATCCAAGTTGGGATCATCATACGATTTTCCTTGTTTGCTGTTGGTAATTTGAATGTACATTTTAAGATCAAAAATCTGTAGGAAAGTTGTCTGACAATCCTAAAAAGCATATCAGTTTCTTCAGATATGTCAGACAAAGTAAGATGATATATATTTATAATTGTTATTTTTCAATAAATTAAATAAATCGTGAAAGTTAAAATTGTCCAACAATTATTGCATTTTAGTGAGTATTTTCAGGGCTTTCCACTGCGTGATGGGTAACTGATCACACCAAACCAACATCGGTTTTGCTCTAAAGTGTTGAAAATAAATCACAATATAAGCACGATGATCCACAATATGGCTGATTTGTACTCGTTGCACATTGGTTTGTTTCTGAAGTGACAAAGACCAATCACGGCCGTCTAAATGCTGAAGCTGCAAATGTTGCGGCCCACGTAGAAAAAACAAATACAGCACAAAGCCTGCTACCAAAGCGATCAGCCACAGTCCTAAAGGAAGTAGCTGATACAAGACCAGCATCAGAACGGCATAAATCGACAACTGAAACACATAAGCCAAACGACTGGGTTTAAGTTGAAAATGACGATGTTCCATTGCACTTATCCGTGTACATAATGCTTTAATTTTTGAATCAAGGTTTTCATTTCAGGGTGCGGCGGCTCGGAGACTTCCATAAACCAATCGAGCAAATCTGGATCTTCTTGTTCAACCAAGGCAGCAAACATGGCCTTTTCCGCAGGATCTGCCTGAAGATAATAATTTTTCACATAAGGGTCAAAGTACACATCAATTTCTTTTAAACCACGACGTGCACGGTAGATTACTTTACGTTCTTCCAAGCTCATTTCTTCAGTCATTATATTCCCCAAATTAATTGAAACGGCTTAGTTTAACCGATCACACCGCCCTCGCCACTAGTTAAATGTCGCAATTTTAACAACTGGCAAAACTCATCAAAAAATCAAATAGATTTGAGCATTCAGTCCATTGTCGCATGTGCTGCTTTTCACTACTCTCTTAGCAAAATAACAACATCAGGATGAGCTTCCATGCAATCAGGCGCAATTCGCCCGTTAAACAATATGTTGCCGCGCAACTTATTTAATGCTGAACATGAGGCATTTCGAGAAACTGTGCGAAAGTTTTATGCCAAAGAAGTTGTTCCAAATATTGAAAAATATGAACAACAGCAGCATGTCGATCGTGAGCTATGGAATAAAGCAGGTGCAATGGGGCTACTGTGTGCCACCATGCCTGAAGCTTATGGTGGCTCAGGTGTAGACCGCTTGTACAGTATGATTTTGATTGAGGAGCAAGCCTATGCCATGGATTCCTCAACTGGGTTTTCACTACACTCGGACATTGTCGCAAACTATATCAATAACTTTGGTAGTGAAGCACAAAAACACTATTGGTTAACGCGGATGGCTTCGGGTGAAACCGTCACAGCCATTGCTATGACTGAACCCGGCACAGGCTCAGACTTACAAGCAGTACGAACAACGGCTGTTTTAGACGGGGATGACTATATTATCAATGGCTCCAAAATCTTCATTACCAATGGCTATCTCTGCGATATGGCGATTGTGGTCTGTAAGACGGGCGACAGCGAAAAAGGTTCAGCCAACCTCTCATTAATCATCGTTGAAGCTGATCGTATGGGATTCAGTAAAGGTAAACCCCTCAATAAAATTGGAATGAAAGGACAAGACACCTGCGAATTATTTTTTGATCATGTCCGAGTCCCCAAAGAAAATCTACTGGGTATGGAAGGCATGGGCTTTATGATGCTCATGAAAGAACTGGCTTGGGAGCGAATGTTGGTGGCCATTATCTGCCAAGCGGGTGCAGAAGCAGCACTGGCGCATACCGTTCAGTACACCAAAGAGCGTAAAGCTTTTGGAAAAACAGTTTCAAGCTTTCAAAATACCCGTTTTAAACTGGCAGAGTTACGTACAGAAATCGATTTTTGCCGCGCTTACCTCGACCGTTGTATGCAATTGCAACTGGAAGAGAATCTCGGCATTGATGCCGCAGCGGCAGCCAAATATAAAATTTCTGAGATGTTTTCTAAAGTTGTTGATGAATGCCTACAACTGCATGGCGGCTATGGCTATATGTTGGAATACCCGATTGCACGAGCTTATCTAGATAATCGTGCCAATCGCATTTATGCCGGAACCAATGAAATTATGAAAGAGCTCATTTCACGTTCTCTTTAACTCAAATAGCCCATCTCTAGATGGGCTTTAACTTTTAACAATGTGTTTGATGAAACTCCGTAATCAAAGCAACCACCAACTCTGGTTGCTCTTTATGTGGCATATGATGTAAACCTTCTAAAATGTGCAGTTCAGCCTGCCCTGACACCCCTTCAAAAATCTGCTGGGGTTGTGCCGTACTGCCGTATTCATCCAGTTCACCATGAATAACTAACGTTGGACAACGCACACCATCAATCACACTGGCCAAATTCCAATCTTGGAAAATGGGCGACAGCCATGTTTCAGTCCATGCATCAAGCACCCACTGCGCCTTTTCAGGGTGATATTTCTCTAAACGTTCCATTTGTCCCGCTTGTTGAAAGCCAATTTTTGCTTCACTTATACCCGCCAGTGTCAGCGCTTCAACCGCATACTGTGCAGAGATTGAAATTAATCCTTGGCAACGCTCTGGATAAACCGCAGCAATCGCAACAGACATCCCCCCACCCACGCTATGCCCGAGGATGACAAAATCCTGGATCGAAAAATAATCCAATACAGCTTTAAAGGTCTGTTCTGCTTCAGTGATGACAAAACTATGCGCCAGTGGCTGTGTACTCGCATCAGATAGACCAAAACCTAAGCGATCATAGGCATAGACCACACGCGCAGTCGCTTGTGCCAGTCGGGCAGGAAAATCTCGCCACAAAGCCACACAACCTAATGAGTCGTGCATTAAAATAATCGGGGCTAAAGTATGATCTGCTGCATCAGTGTGCCATTTCTTGGCATGAATCATGTTTGACACAGATGGGACTTGGTAACTTTGTTCTAAGATATTCAAAATATTCCCTATCTTTTAAGTTTTTAAAATCATCCACCAGTCCTACAGTTTAAGAAAGTAAAAACAGAACACCCTAAAGTCATTTCCATAAAAAAGGAGCGTTACGCTCCTTTTAAAATCAACCACTCAGCCTAAGACACCAGTTTAGGTTTCTGGTTCAATGCTGCATCACGTTTAGCAAATTTCAGGACTCCATCCTCAAAAGAAGCACTTTTCAATGTTTTCCGATCCGCAAGATAATTATTGCTGACTTTCCATGGCGCATGTTTACCCTGTTTTGGCATCACATTAGCGGCACGTGCAATATAACCCGAACTCAAACTACCCATAACCGTATCATCCATCAGCTCTGTCGCATCCCCCTGCGGGATCACTTCTACCCACTGCTTTTGATCCATATAGTTGAGTAAACGACAAATATATTCAGCAGCAATATCCACTTTCAAGGTCCATGACGCATTAATATAGCCAATAATCATCGCCATATTCGGTACATCACTCACCATCACGCCCTGATACAGCATATGTTTAGAGGTATCTAACGGTTTGCCATCAATGGTTGCTTGTATACCACCCAAGATTTGAATTTCTAGACCTGTGGCTGAGACGACAATATCGGCCTCTAAATGCTGACCAGACTTTAATTGAAGACCGCTTTCGGTAAAGCGCTCAATCTGATCTGTTTCAACACTGGCTTGACCTGAACGAAGAATTTTAAATAAATCACCATCTGGCACCACACATAAACGTTGATCCCAAGGATTATATTCTGGGGTGAAGTGTTTCATGTCCACTTTACCTTTGAGCTGCATCTTAATCGACTGGAGCAGCAGTCGGCGTAGCAATTTCGGTTGCTTCTGCGCGAGTGCATAAATCCCGCGCTGCATCCCAATATTACGTGCACGGGTCAGCTTATAAGCCACATCTTCAGGTAACACTTTACGCATTTTGTCATACACAAAATCAATCGATGGTACCGAAGCAATATAGGTTGGAGAGCGTTGTAGCATAGTGACATGCGCCGCCCCACCTTTGGCCATCGCAGGCACCAGTGTAATCGCTGTCGCACCACTACCAATAATGACGACTTTTTTACCTGTATAATCTAATTTTTCAGGCCAAAACTGTGGATTTACAAACTCGCCTTTAAATACTTCTTTATTTGGAAAATCAGGTTGGTAGCCTTGGTCGTAGTTATAATAGCCTGTACAGCCAAACACAAAATTTGCAATCCAGTTTTCTTTTTTGCCTTTTGCATTCTCAATCACGACCTGCCACTTTTTCTGAGCAGAATCATAATTGGCGCTGAGTACACGATGCTTAAAATGAATTTTTTCTTTGAGTTTCTGTTCATCAATGACTTCCGCCAAATAGCCCTTAATCGAAGAACCATCTGCCAAAACGCTGGCTTGTTGCCACGGTTTAAAATTAAAACCAAAGGTCGACATATCGGAATCAGAACGAATACCTGGGTATTTAAACAAATCCCATGTTCCACCAAAGCTGTCACGACGTTCAATAATTTCAAACGAACGTTGTGGACAATGCTTGGTTAAATGTGCCGCAAGGCCAATGCCTGAAATACCAGCACCTACAATGAGCAGATCGACGTGCTTATCCATGTTGTTTTTATCCTGTCTTATATTCTGTTCTTATTAAACCATAAAACTGACAATACACAATGTCAAGTTTAAGCAGATCTTTCGTAAAATATGTCACTACAGGCCAAAATACAAAGATTGTCGAACAAAAACCCATAAAAAAAGACCAGTGAAACACTGGTCTTTTTCTAAGAACAACTGAACAGTTCTACGAAATTATTTAACTTCGCGATCTACTAGTTCAACGTAAGCCATCGGCGCAGCATCACCTGCACGGAAGCCCGCTTTAAGAACACGTAGATAACCGCCGTTACGTTCTTTGTAACGAGGGCCAAGAACGGTAAATAATTTACCAACAGTTGCTGCTGAACGAGTACGAGCAAACGCTAAGCGACGGTTTGCAACAGTATCGTTTTTAGCTAAAGTGATTAAAGGCTCAGCTACACGACGTAACTCTTTTGCTTTAGGCACAGTTGTTTTGATCAACTCGTGCTCAAACAAAGAGTTAGCCATGTTTTGAAACATCGCTTTACGATGGCTGCTTGTACGGCCTAATTTCACACCACTATTACGATGACGCATGGTGATAGTCCTACTTAATTAACGGCTACGATAGGCGAAACGATCGTCCATACGGAGACTAGCTGGTGGCCAGTTCTCTAAACGCATGCCGAGTTGTAAGCCTTTTGAAGCCAGAACATCTTTGATCTCAGTAAGCGATTTTTTACCAAGGTTAGGAGTTTTGAGTAACTCAACCTCAGTGCGCTGTACAAGATCACCAATGTAGTAAATGTTTTCTGCTTTCAAACAGTTAGCAGAACGAACAGTAAGCTCTAGATCATCTACTGGACGAAGCAAAATCGGATCAACTTCTTCACGAGGTTCTTGAGCAACAGGAGCTTGATCTTTCTGAAGGTCAACAAAAATTGCAATTTGTTGTTGCAAGATTGTTGCCGCTTTGCGGATCGCTTCTTCAGGATCAACTGTACCGTTGGTCTCAAGATCAATGACCAATTTATCAAGGTCTGTACGTTGTTCTACACGAGCGTTTTCCACTGTGTAAGACACACGTTTGATTGGGCTATAAGAAGCATCTAACTGTAAGCGACCTACAGGGCGAGTTTCGCCTTCTGGGAAACGCGAGTCAGAAGTTTCATAACCACGACCTTGAGAAACTTTCAAGCGCATTTTTAATGAGCCTGAAGCACTTAAAGTACCGATCAAATGTTCAGGGTTAACCACTTCAACATTATGAGGCAAACGAAGGTCAGCGGCAGTTACGTCGCCAGGACCTTGTTTCTCTAATGTCAAATAAGCTTCATTTTGATCGAACAGCTTAATAGACAATCCTTTTAGGTTCAGCAAGAGCTCGACGATGTCCTGCTGCAAGCCTTCCAAAGTACTGTACTCGTGCTCGACACCTTCAATCTCAACTTCAACCACAGCAGCGCCAGGTAAAGAAGAAAGAAGGATGCGACGTAAAGCATTGCCCAGAGTATGACCAAAGCCACGCTCTAAGGGTTCTAGAATAACTTTTGCCGAGGTCCCGCTAACCGCTTCGACCTTGATCGCTTGCGGAGTTAGAAACTCATTTGCAGTACGCGTCATATTGCTACCTCAAGGATTATTTAGAATACAATTCTACAATCAAGCTTTCGTTGATTTCAGCAGGTAAATCTGAACGATCTGGTGCAGCTTTAAACGTACCTTCCAACTTAGAATGGTCAATTTCCATCCAAGAAGGAATACCACGTTGTGCAGCTAATTCAACTGCGTTTTTGATACGCAATTGTTGTTTAGCACCTTCATGCACAGCAATTACATCACCAGCTTTAACTTGAATAGACGCGATGTTAACACGACGGCCATTCAAAGTGATCGAGCGGTGAGATACAAGCTGACGAGCTTCTGCACGTGTAGAACCAAAACCCATGCGATAAACGACGTTATCAAGACGGCTTTCAAGCAGTTTCAACAAGTTTTCACCAGTTGCGCCTTTCACACGAGCAGCTTCTTTATAGTAATTACTAAATTGACGCTCTAAAACACCGTACATACGACGTACTTTTTGTTTTTCACGTAATTGTAGTGAGTACTCAGATTGTTTGCCACCACGCGCTCCGCCATGTTGGCCAGGAGCTTTAGCAGCTTTTTTAGTTTTGACGTCAAATGGTTTAACGCCAGATTTTAATTGCAGGTCTGTCCCTTCGCGGCGAGAGAGTTTGCATTTTGGACCAATATAACGAGCCATGAATGTTTCTCCTTACACGCGACGTTTTTTAGGTGGACGGCAACCGTTGTGCGGGATTGGCGTCACATCGGTAATGCTGTTAATTTTATAACCCACTGCACCTAAAGCACGAACCGCAGATTCACGACCAGGACCAGGACCTTTTACAAGGACGTCCAAGTTTTTCAAACCGTAGTCTAAAGCAGCTTTACCAGCAACTTCAGCAGCTACCTGAGCAGCAAACGGAGTTGATTTACGTGATCCACGGAAGCCTTGTCCACCAGAGGTAGCCCAAGCCAGTGCATTACCTTGACGATCGGTAATAGTCACAATGGTGTTATTAAAAGAAGCGTGAATGTGTGCAACACCTTCAGAGACGGTACGAGTGACCTTCTTGCGTGTGCGAGTATCTTTAGCCATCTTTTAGCTTCCAGAAATCTTATTTCTTAATAGGTTTGCGCGGACCTTTACGGGTACGTGCGTTAGTTTTGGTGCGTTGTCCACGGACAGGCAAGCTGCGACGATGACGAAGACCGCGGTAGCAGCCTAAATCCATTAAACGTTTAATGTTCATGGAAATTTCGCGACGTAAATCACCTTCGGTCGGAACCTTAGCAACTTCTGCACGAATCGCATCAAGCTGAGCGTCATCTAATTCACGGATCTTTGTAGTCGGCGCGATACCAACAGCAGCCAAGATATTCTTAGCAGTGTGGCGACCTACACCAAAGATGTACGTTAGAGAGATAACAGCATGCTTGTTATCCGGAATGTTTACACCGGCAATACGAGCCATTCAATTTTCTCCAAAAAGGCAGTTAAGACAATCAACCGCCCCACAAAAATCTTGAGGGGCGGATAATAACCTAATTAGCCTACTGAAATCAACAGGTCTTGATCAGATTAACCTTGACGCTGCTTATGACGAGGTTCTGCGCTACAAATTACGCGAATAACCCCATTACGACGGATAACTTTACAGCTACCACAAATTTTCTTTACAGAAGCTTGTACTTTCATGATGAAACCTCAAGTGCGCTTATCCCTTAGGATGAGCAGTCGTTTTTCTCATTAACGTTTGATTATCGTACTGATGCGAGGTGAGATGTGCTTGCAGCTGAGCCATAAAGTCCATCACTACCACCACAACAATAAGCAAAGAGGTACCACCTAAAGAGAATGGAATACCAAATGAGCTTTGTAAAATCATCGGCATTAAGCAAATGATGGTGATATAAATCGCGCCAATAAATGTCAAACGGTTAAGAATATGATCTAAGTAACGAGCAGTTTGCTCACCTGGACGAATACCAGGTACATAAGCCCCGCTGCGTTTCAAGTTTTCCGATACTTCTTTCGGGCTAAATACAAGCGCTGTATAAAAGTAACAGAAAAAGATAATTAACGCACCAAAGAGCACCAAATACAACGGCTGACCAGGCGAAAGCACCAATGCCAAATCTTGCAAACTACGTTTGATAATACCCGCATTCGGATCTGCACTACCCACCCATTGCCCTAAGCTCGCAGGGAACAAAAGCAATGAACTTGCGAAAATCGCTGGGATCACACCAGCCATATTAATTTTCAATGGCAAATGCGACTGCTGTGCAGTAAATACACGACGTCCTTGTTGTTTTTGAGCATAGTTTACTGGAATACGACGTTGCGCCTTCTCAATAAACACAATTGCAGCTAATACAGCCAGAGACAACACGCCAAAAATCACCAAGCCAATTAGACTGGTTTGACCATTATCTACTGATGATATTGATTGCAGAATTAAATTCGGCAAACCTGCAACAATACCGGCGAAGATGATCATGGAAATACCATTGCCCACCCCACGTTCGGTAATTTGCTCACCTAACCACATCAAGAACATTGTACCTGCAACCAAAGAAGTTACAGCTGGTACGTAGAAAGCCAGACCTGCAGTTAAGGTAATCCCTTGACTGATCAGACCAGCACACATCCCAATTGCCTGCACGAGTGCAAGGAACAATGTACCCTGTCGCGTATATTGATTAATCTTACGCTTGCCTTGTTCGCCTTCTTTCTTTAAAGCTTCCAGCGAAGGAATAACTGTAGACATTAACTGCACGATAATCGATGCAGAAATGTACGGCATAATCCCAAGAGCAAGAATGGACATACGCTCTAATGCACCACCTGAAAACATGTTAAACAAACCAAGGATCGTGCCTTGGTTTGCATTAAAAAGATTTTCAAGTGCAGCATTATTAATGCCTGGTACTGGAATATGTGCTCCTAGTCGAAAAACCAATAATGCACCGATGAGAAACATCATGCGGCGAATAATTTCACGGTATTTCACATGAAATGGCTGGCCTTTCATCATATTGACATGACCTGAAGAACTAGGAGACATAGACACTAGCGATTACTCCTCGACTTTACCGCCAGCAGCTTCAACAGCAGCTTTAGCGCCTTTAGTCACAGCAACACCTTGAACAGTGAATGCACGAGTAATTTCACCAGAAAGTACGATACGAGCACGTAACATATCTTTACGTACAACGTTTGCAGCTTTTAAAGTTTCTAGGCTAACGATGTCGCCTTCCACTTTAGTAAGCTCAGATAAACGTACTTCAGCAGTTTTCAAAGCGATTTGGCTAGTGAAACCGAATTTAGGTAAACGACGATATAACGCAGTTTGACCGCCTTCAAAGCCTGGACGAGTACCACCGCTCTTACGTGAATTCTGACCTTTGACACCACGGCCACCAGTCTTACCAACGCCAGAACCGATACCACGGCCTAGACGACGATTTTCACGTTTTGCACCTTCAGCAGGTGCAAGCTCATTTAAACGCAGAGTCATGGCTTATTCCTCTACACTAACCATATAGTAGACTTGGTTGATCATACCACGGTTAGAAGGCGTATCTTGCACTTCTACAGCATGACCAATACGACGCAGACCTAAACCTTGTAGGCTAAGCTTGTGATTTTTCAAGCGATGCGCAGAAGATTTAGTCTGGGTAACTTTAATCGTTTTCATGATTGATTACCCTTGAATTTGTTCTACTGTAAGACCACGTTTCGCAGCAACCTTCTCAGGAGAAGTCATATCACGCAGACCGTTAAAAGTCGCGTTTACTACGTTTGCAGCGTTAGTAGAACCATAACATTTTGTTAATACGTTACGTACGCCTACAGCTTCTAGAACTGCACGCATAGCACCACCAGCGATTACACCAGTACCTTCAGAAGCAGGCTGCATGTAAACACGGCTTGCACCGTGACGCGCGTTAATAGGGTGCTGTACAGTACCGTTAACAAGGTCAACAGTAATCATGTTGCGACGAGCAGCTTCAAGTGCTTTAGAAATAGCAGCTGGAACTTCACGTGCTTTACCACGACCAAAACCTACACGACCATTACCATCACCAACCACAGTCAATGCTGTGAAAGAGAAGATACGACCACCCTTAACAACTTTGGCTACACGATCAACGGCAACCAGCTTTTCAACAAGACCTTCGTTTTGTTCAACTTTAGCCATGATTAGAACTCCAAGCCGTTTTCACGAGCAGCATCAGCCAAGGCTTTGATACGACCATGATATTTGAAACCAGAACGGTCAAATGCAACTTTAGTAACACCAGCTGCTTTAGCGCGTTCTGCGATTAAAGCACCTACTTTAGTAGCTGCTTCAACGTTACCAGTTGTACCAGCACGTAAAGTAGCATCTAAAGTTGAAGCTTGCGCTAAAACTTTGCCACCATCTGCTGAAATAACTTGAGCGTAGATGTGACGCGGAGTGCGGTTTACACACAAACGAGTCGCACCCAACGCACGGATGTGCAAGCGTGTGCTTTTCGCACGACGCAAACGGGATTGTTTCTTTTCGTTCATAAGAACCTCGCGCCTTATTTCTTCTTAGCTTCTTTACGAAGTACAACTTCGTCAGAATAACGAACACCTTTACCTTTATAAGGCTCTGGTGGACGGTAACCACGGATATCTGCAGCAACCTGACCTAAACGTGCTTTATCAGCAGATTTAAGAACAATTTCAGTTGCTGTAGGAGTTTCAGCAGTTACACCTTCAGGAAGCGTATAGTCGATCGGGTGAGAGAAACCAAGGTTAAGGTTAACAATGTTACCTTTAACCGCAGCTTTATAACCAACACCGATAAGTTGTAACTTACGTTCGAAGCCTTCGCTCACACCTTTTACAAGGTTGTTAAGCACAGCGCGAGCAGTACCAGCTTGCATCCAAGCGTCTTTCGACTCAGCTTTTGGAGCAATCGCTAAAATACCGTCTTCCTGTTTAAGCTCGACCAGCGCATGCAGGGTGAAAGACAAAGTACCTTTGCTACCTTTCACTTCGACCTGCCGGCCGTTCTGAGTAACTGTTACACCGTTAGGTACAGTTACTGGGGCTTTAGCCACACGAGACATGAGGAATCACCTATTAAGAAACAAAAGCAATAACTTCACCACCGATACCTGCAGCACGTGCAGCGCGATCAGTCATGATGCCTTTGCTTGTAGAAACAATTGCAATACCTAAACCTTGCTTAACGCTCGGAAGTGCATCTTTACCGCGATACTGACGTAGACCTGGACGGCTTACGCGTTTCACAGTTTCGATAACTGGTTTGCCTTCGAAATACTTTAAAGTCAAAGTAAGAGTTGCTTTGCCTTCAGCATCCGCAACTTCTACGTTTGAAATGTAACCTTCTTGTTGAAGAACATTTGCAATAGCAACCTTCAACTTAGAGTTAGGCATAGAAACGGTTTGTTTCTTTGCCATTTGCGCGTTACGAACACGAGTTAACATGTCGGCAACGGTATCTTGCATACTCATCTATAGCGCTCCTTACCAGCTTGCCTTAACAACGCCCGGTACATCACCTTGCATTACTGTATCGCGTAATTTGTTACGGCTTAAACCGAACTTACGGAAGTAACCATGAGGACGACCAGTTAAACCACAACGGTTACGTAAACGTACTGGAGACGCATTACGTGGTAATGCTTGGAATTTCATCATCGCTTCGAAACGCTCTTCGTCGCTAGCATTTACGTTTGCAATAACAGCTTTTAATTCAGCACGTTTTGCAGCGTATTTAGCAACAGTAGCTTCGCGTTTCAATTCGCGATTAATCATACTTTTCTTAGCCATATCGACCTCTTATTTGAACGGGAAGCCGAATGCACGCATAAGCGCACGGCCTTCGTCATCGGTGCGAGCAGTCGTAGTGATGGTAATATCCATACCACGAATACGATCAATCTTATCAAAATCGATTTCAGGGAACATGATTTGTTCCTTAAGACCCATTGAGTAGTTGCCGCGACCGTCAAATGATTTCGCAGAGAAACCACGGAAGTCACGGATACGAGGGATCGCAATCGAGATTAGACGGTCTAAGAATTCGTACATACGTTCGCCGCGTAAAGTAACTTTACAACCAATCGGCCAACCATCACGGATTTTGAAACCAGCGATTGATTTGCGAGCTAACGTAAGAACTGGTTTTTGACCAGCGATAGCTTGCATATCAGCAAGAGCACCATCAAGGAGTTTTTTGTCAGCAGCAGCTGCGCCAACACCCATGTTGATCGTGATTTTAGTAATGCGAGGAATATCCATCACATTTTTAACGGCTAAAGTCTCTTGTAATTGAGCCTTAAGTTCGTCGTTGTAACGCGTTTTAAGTCTGGCCATTGCCTTTTCAACCTATTACTTCGCTACCGCCACTGATTCACCATTTGACTTGTAAACGCGAGTTTTCACGCCTTCAGTCACTTGGTAACCAACACGGTCAGCCTTTTGGGTTGTAGCATTAAAAATTGCCACGTTAGAGATATGAAGCGAAGCTTCTTGTGTAACTACAGCGCCTTCAGCACCTGTTGCACGGTTCGGCTTTTGATGCTTCTTAACCAAGTTAAGGCCTTCAACCATAACACGGTCATTTGAAACAGACAGAACAGTACCCTGTTTGCCTTTTTCTTTACCTGCGATCACAATAACTTGATCGCCTTTTTTAATCTTAGCCATGATTGCCTCTTATAGAACTTCAGGAGCCAGTGAAATAATTTTCATGAACTGTTCAGTACGAAGTTCACGAGTCACTGGTCCGAAAATACGAGTTGCAATCGGCGCTTTGTTGTTGTTCAAAATAACAGCAGCATTATCGTCGAAACGAATCACTGAACCGTCTGGACGACGGATACCGAATTTTGTACGAACTACAACAGCATTCATCACGTCACCTTTTTTAACACGTGCGCGTGGAATAGCTTCTTTTACAGTAACTTTAATAATGTCGCCAACAGAAGCATAACGACGGTGTGAACCACCAAGTACTTTAATACATTGTACGCGGCGAGCACCACTATTGTCTGCTACGTCTAGCATACTTTCGGTTTGAATCATTGCCCTACTCCAAAACCGAGCATCACCGGTCACAATTTCGAAAGGCTCAAAGAGTACTCGAAATTAACCGATGATGCAACAGATACGTCTAATTACTCAGCAGCAGCTTCAACAACTTCAACTAGAGTCCAAGACTTAGTTTTAGAAATTGGGCGGCTTTCTTTGATAGTCACAACGTCGCCAGTTTTAGCTGTGTTGTTCTCATCGTGAGCATGTAATTTAGTTGAACGGCGGATTGATTTGCCATACAACGGGTGTTGAACGCGGCGTTCGATAAGTACAACAATAGACTTGTCCATTTTGTCGCTTACTACTTTGCCGGTTAACGTGCGAACTGTTTGTTCACTCATTGTCCGTTCCCCTGTTTTTCGGTAAGGAGTGTCTTAATACGAGCAATTGTCTTACGAGTAAGTGCAACTTCGTGCGATTTACCCAATTGACCAGTTGCTTTTGCCATACGAAGACGGAATTGGTTAAGCTGTTGCTCATCAAGCAAAGCTGTCAACTCTTCTACCGACTTTTCACGTAGATCTTTAGTTTTCATTACATTACCGTCCGAGTCACGATAGTGGTTTTAAACGGAAGTTTAGCAGCTGCAAGCGTAAACGCTTCGCGAGCCAATTCTTCGTTAACACCATCAATTTCGTACAAGACTTTACCTGGTTTGATTTGACAAACCCAGTATTCCACAGAACCTTTACCTTTACCCATACGCACTTCAAGAGGCTTAGAAGTAATCGGCTTGTCTGGGAAAACACGGATAAAGATCTTACCACCACGTTTAATACGACGGCTGATTGTACGACGCGCTGCTTCAATTTGACGAGCAGTCATTTGACCACGCTCAACAGATTTAAGTGCGATTGTACCAAAAGATACCGAGCTACCGCGGTGAGCTAGACCAGTGTTACGGCCTTTCTGCACTTTACGGAATTTAGTACGTTTAGGTTGTAACATGGATTATTCTCCTTTTTCAGCAGAACGATCATTGCGACGACCACGACGCTCTTGACCTTCACCACGACCACGACCGCGTTTAGCTGGACGTTCTTCAGCTGGAGCTGGGTTCATGACTTGTTTCATGCCACCCAAGATCTCACCACGGAAGATCCAAACTTTAACACCAATCGTACCGTAAGTCGTTTCAGCACGCATAGTTGAATAATCGATGTCTGCACGAAGTGTATGCAAAGGTACGCGACCTTCACGATACCACTCAGTACGAGCAATCTCAGCACCACCTAAACGGCCTGATACTTCAACTTTGATACCTTTAGCACCAGCACGCATTGTGTTTTGAACCGCACGCTTCATAGCACGACGGAACATTACACGTTTTTCTAATTGAGAAGCGATAGCTTCAGCAACTAAACGAGCGTCTAAGTCTGGGCGATCGATTTCATTGATACTTACTTGCGCTGGAATACCCATAATTTGAGTAAGTTCACGCTGTAGTTTCTCAATGTCTTCGCCTTTTTTACCGATAACGATACCAGGACGTGCAGTACTAATAGTTACTTTAGCAGCGCCCGTAGGACGTTCGATAAGAATATTGCTGATCATTGCATTCTTAAGTTTATTAGTTAAAAACTCACGAACTTGAAGATCTTTAAGCAAGTATTCAGCGTATTGTTTCGGACTCGCATACCAGTTGGCGTTATGACGTTTTACAACACCAAGGCGGATACCGATTGGATGAACCTTCTGACCCATATCAAACCCCTACCTTAACGGTAATGTGACAAGTACGCTTAGTAATACGATCTGCACGGCCTTTAGCACGTGGCATAATACGTTTAAGGCTAGTGCCTTCGTCAACGTAAATCGTAGTAACCTTAAGGTCGTCTACATCTAAACTGTTATTGTGTTCAGCGTTTGCAATTGCAGATTCCAATGCTTTTTTAACCAAAACTGCAGCTTTTTTGTTGCTGAAGTTGAGAATATTAAGCGCGTGAGCAACAGATTTGCCACGGATTAGGTCTGCAACCAAACGAGTTTTTTGTGCCGAGATAGCGGCACCGCGTAATTTAGCAGTAACTTCCATCATAGCACCTTAACGTTTAGATTTCTTGTCAACACCGTGACCACGATAGGTACGAGTTGGCGCGAATTCACCAAGTTTGTGACCAACCATATGTTCAGATACGATCACTGGAACATGGTTACGGCCATTATGTACAGAAATTGTTAAACCAACAAAATCTGGGAGGATCATCGAACGACGCGACCAAGTTTTGATCGGCTTACGGTTATTAGCCGCGATAGCCGCTTCAACCTTAGCGAACAAGTGCGCATCGACGAATGGGCCTTTTTTCAGAGAACGAGGCATTGTCAGATTCCTTTACTTGTTACTTAACGCGACGGTCGCGAATAATCATCTTAGTCGTACGCTTATTGGTACGTGTCTTGTACCCTTTAGCTTTTTGACCCCATGGGCTTACAGGTTGAATACCTTTGCTACGACCTTCACCACCACCGTGCGGGTGATCTACTGGGTTCATCGCCATACCACGAACGGTAGGACGAACGCCACGCCAGCGTGCTGCACCTGCTTTACCAAGTGAACGAAGGTTGCTTTCTTGGTTAGAAACTTCACCAAGAACTGCACGGCACTCAACGTGAATTTTACGCATTTCACCAGAACGTAAACGAACGATAGCGTAAGAACCGTCACGACCCAACAACTGAACTGAAGTACCAGCAGAACGAGCTAATTGCGCGCCTTTACCGATTTTAAGTTCGATGTTGTGAAGAGTAGAACCGATAGGCATGTTGCGAAGCGGTAAACAGTTACCTGGACGAATTGGAGCATCGTTACCAGATTGAACTTTATCGCCAGCGCGAAGGCCTTTAGGCGCGATGATGTAGCGACGCTCACCATCAGCATACAATACTAGTGCAATGTGTGCTGTACGGTTAGGATCGTATTCAATACGCTCTACAGTTGCAGGAATACCATCTTTGTTACGTTTAAAGTCAACTAGACGGTAGTGCTGCTTGTGACCGCCACCAACGTGACGAGTCGTGATGTGACCGTTGTTATTACGACCACCAGTACGTTTTTTAGCTTCAACCAACGGAGCATAAGGCGCACCTTTGTGAAGATGGTCGTGAACGACTTTCTCTACAAAGCGACGTCCAGGAGACGTTGGCTTACATTTTTGAATTGGCATAATTCTCGTCCTTATTCCGCTGCGCTTTCAGCGGTATCGCCCAAGTCAGCCATTTCAACATCTTGGCCAGCTTTCAGGGTGACGTATGCTTTTTTAACATCAGAACGACGTCCTAATGTTTTACCAAAGCGTTTAGTCTTACCTTTAGTGATCGTTGTGTTAACTTTAACAACTTGAACACCAAACAATTGCTCAACAGCTTTTTTGATTTCAAGTTTGTTTGCATCAAGTGCAACTTTGAAAACTTGAACACCAGCAGTTTCGCCTAAAACTTGTGCTTTTTCTGAGAATACAGGTCCTTGCAGGACTTGATAGATACGTTCGTTGTTCATCCGAGTTCTACCTCAATTTTCTTAGCAGCAGCTACAGACATAACAACTTTATCGAACGCAATCAAGCTAACAGGATCGATAGCAGCAGCATCAACCACATCAACGTGTGGAATGTTGCGCGCTGCAAGGTATAGATTCTCATCTACAGATTCTGTAACGATCAATGCACGAGTAGCATTCAAGTCGTTAAGTTTTGCAAGCAACTCTTTAGTTTTTGGAGCAGCAACAGCAAACTCTTCAACCAATACAAGACGATCTTGGCGAACAAGTTCAGCTAAGATACATTGCATTGCACCGCGATACATTTTGCGGTTAACTTTTTGAGACCAATCTTGTGGGCGAGCAGCAAAAGTTTTACCACCACCTACCCAGATTGGGCTACGAATAGAACCAGCACGAGCGCGACCAGTACCTTTTTGACGGAATGGCTTTTTGCCACCGCCAGAAACGTCTGCACGTGATTTCTGAGCTTTTGAACCTTGACGGCCACCAGCTAAATAAGCTGTAACAACCTGGTGTACAAGAGCTTCATTGAATTCACGACCGAACGCAACTTCTGATAATTCAACAGCAGAGCCGGAAACAGTATTTAAATTCACGTTATTTCCCCTCAGGCCTTGATCGTAGGACGAACAGTTACGTCACCACCAGTAGCGCCAGGAATCGCACCTTTCACTACTAAAACTGAACGTTCTGCGTCGATAGATACAATTTCTAGACCCTGTACAGTTACGCGCTCAGCACCCAAATGGCCAGCCATTTTTTTGCCTTTGAACACGCGACCAGGAGTCTGGTTTTGACCTGTAGAACCCAGAACACGGTGAGAAAGTGAGTTACCGTGAGTAGCATCTTGCGTACGGAAGTTCCAACGCTTAACACCACCTTGGAAACCTTTACCTTTCGACTGACCAGTTACGTCAACAACTTGACCAACTGTGAACATGTCTACACCGATAGTTCCACCAACTTCACGACCTTCAAGATCAGCTTCTGTTGCACGGAATTCTTGAACTAGACGACCAGCAGCAACACCCGCTTTCGCGAAGTGACCTTTCTGAGCGTTAGTTACGCGAGATTCGCGACGTTCACCAGTAGTGATTTGAATCGCTTGATAACCATCAGTTTCAAGCGTTTTGATTTGAGTGATGCGGTTAGGATCAACCTCAATCACTGTAACAGGCACAGAAACACCAGCATCTGTAAAGATACGTGTCATACCGCACTTGCGACCGACTAAACCAATAGCCATGTGCATAAACCTCTAAAAAAGCGGCCTAATTAACTTAGAGCGTTAATTAACCCGAAAGCCTTAACCCAATGCGATCTGAACATCAACACCAGCTGCAAGATCCAACTTCATCAATGCATCTACAGTTTTGTCTGTAGGTTGAACGATGTCGATCAAACGTTTATAAGTGCGGATCTCGTATTGGTCACGCGCATCTTTGTTAACGTGTGGTGATGTTAAAACGTTAAAACGTTCAATGCGTGTAGGCATTGGAATTGGACCACAAACTTGTGCGCCAGTACGTTTTGCTGTTTCTACGATTTCTTGAGCTGATTGATCAATTAAACGGTGATCAAAAGACTTCAAACGGATACGAATTCTCTGGTTAGACATACCAGTAAACTCCAAGCCAAATATATAAAGAATCACTCCTGACGCATCTCACCCCACTAAAAAGGTAAGTGTCAAGAGCAGTGAAATATCACTAAGGTCATGATCGATGCCACGACTGTCACGATGTTAACTACTTTATTCGCAGTTAACCCCCTTTCATTAAAGGGTCGCTCATTATAGCCATTGTTTAATGCATAAGCAAATCCATTTTTGATTTTTTACAATATATTCAATTTGTTTAGATTATCTGTAGCTTAAAAAAGCATCAATAGACTGTTTGCCGCAACACATAATCAATTGCACTATTAAGAATTTGATTTCCCTCAATAAAATTTAATTTTGGTGATTTTTTCAATTCGGTTTCAGTTGCCACGTATTGACCCGAAAACTTATTCAGTTCGTCATCATTCTCTAAAAAGAGTGCCAAGGTTTCTGGCACGATCTCTGGGTGAAATTGAAAACCCAATACATTCTTTCCAATTTGGTACATTTGATTACGACACACGGTATTTTCAGCCAAATGTACGGCACCTTTTGGAATCTCAAAAGTCTCGCTATGCCATTGCATCACATTAAACTGTTCAGGCAACTCAAAGCATTCTGTTGGGACGTGCTGGATTTTGCGTACTGTCGCCCAACCCAACTCCTGTTGTTCATTGCGACTGACCGCGGCACCGAGCGCATTGGCAATCAATTGCCCACCCAAGCATAAACCAATCGCGGGTTTTCCTGCGGCCAAGTAACGCCTTAACCAGCGCTTCTCGATCTTTAACCATGGAAAATTCACTTCATCATTCACACTCATGGTACCGCCCATAATAATGAGTAAGTCGACATCCTCAATGCTCGGTAAAGCTTCTATCTCTAAAGCTTGATCTATAGGTAAAGCAAAAAACTCTGTTGCACTGATCACTGCACCTTGTTGTTTTAAATACGTATAGCAACTGCCGAACCCTTCACCAGCAATATGCTGAAAATAATGTACTTTTAAATGCGACGTCATGCGCTTATGCCTTCTTTTTACTATCCTTATCGATGATTTAGCAAAATTGAAGCCAACTTTTTATTTTGTTTACCTTTATTCACATTTGTTCAATTTTCTCGCCTATTTAGAAACTTTCTCTTAAGCTAAAAACAATTTATCGCTTTATGATGAGTCGATTCGTGAAAAAAAACCCGCAAACCGCATTGGTTCATGCACCAAGACAAGCGCCTCAGTACATTTCAACTGTCCAACCTCCCCTGTATCGTGCATCGACGATTATTTTTAAAGATACAGATGCACTGTTTAATCGCCATTGGACCGATGACTATGACTATAGTTATGGCACCCATGGCACCCCCACCACCTTTACATTGGGCGATAACATTGCACAAATTGAGGGTGGAACCTACTGCTTATTGGCACCAAGTGGTTTATCTGCCATCAACCTAGTGAACTCATGTTTTTTAAGTCATGGTGATGAAGTTTGGGTGGCAGATAATATTTACGGGCCAAACATGGAGCATCTTCGTAATCTAGAAAAACGCTATGGCATTGATGTTCGTGTTTATAACCCTATTGATGTGTCCTCTTTCCAACCGACGGAAAAAGCTAAACTGATTTGGCTAGAAGCCACAGGGTCAGTCACACTGGAGTTTCCAGATTTGGTCGGGCTGGTAAAAAAGGCACAAGCACATCATATGCTCACTGCTTTAGACAACACGTGGGGCGCAGGCCTTGCCTTTAATGCTTTTGATTTTAGTGATGAGCACTTAAGTGTAGATGTGACAGTACATGCTTTAACCAAGTACCCAAGTGGCGGTGGAGACATTTTAATGGGCTCAGTCGTGACACGCGAACGAGCTTTACATCATCAACTCTTTCGCACGCATGCCATTCAAGGCATTAGCGTCTCTGGGGATGATGTTGCTCAAGTCCAACGTAGTCTGGCATCAATGCGCGTTCGGTATGCCGCACAGTCTGAAAGTGCGCTACAGCTACTGGCATGGCTAAAACAACAACCCGAATTTGTGCAGGTCTTACACCCTGCTGACTCGAGTGCTGCAGGTCATTCATATTGGAAAGACATTTGTGTCGATCAACACAGTGCAGGTTTGGTCAGTGTCATTTTCAAGCCTGAATTTGATCTGCAGGATATTCGTCAGTTTTGTGATGCCCTGTCGCTCTTCAAACTCGGCTTTAGTTGGGGCGGTCCTGTCAGTTTGGTGATGCTGTATGACCTCAAAGACATGCGTGCACTTGAGCATACACATTTACAACAAGGTTTATTGGTTCGCTTTTGTATAGGACTAGAACATCCTGCCGATTTAATTCAAGATATAGAAAACGCACTAAAACAACTGAATAACCATCACAAAAAAATTGAATAGGAAGAAGTATGAGCACCCCGATCATCATTGCTAAGAAAACCACGAATACCCAACAAGATGTTGTTCTACACTCAAAGTTTGCCAACCGTCATGGCTTAATTGCAGGGGCAACAGGGACGGGTAAAACCGTAACCCTGAAGGTATTGGCTGAGAGTTTCTCCAGGCTCGGAGTGCCCGTATTTTTAGCCGATGCCAAAGGTGATGTTTCCAGCTTAGCGCAGGCAGGTGCATCCAACCCCAAATTTGATGAACGCATTAAAAGTTTAGGCATCGACAGCATTCCCTTTGCTGCATCACCCGTGGTGTTTTGGGATTTATTTGCTGAACAAGGTCATCCTATTCGTACCACGATTACCGAAATTGGCCCGCTGTTGCTGGCACGTATGCTGAATTTGAATGATACCCAAGAAGGGGTACTTTCTGCGGTATTTCGTATTGCAGATGATCAAGGCATGTTACTGATCGACTTTAAAGACTTAAAAGCCATGATTGGTTATGTCAGTGAACATGCCGCAGAGTTTAAAGCCGAATATGGCAACCTATCTCCTGCAAGCCTTGGCGCGATTCAACGGAATTTATTGGCACTGGCCGATCAAGGCGGTGATCAATTCTTCGGGGAGCCCAGCTTAAATATTCTAGACTTTATTCAGACCGACAGTAATGGTCATGGCTATATCAATATCTTAGCCGCAGACAAGCTCATGAATACCCCAAAGCTCTATGCCACTTTTCTGCTCTGGATGCTCTCTGAACTCTTTGAACAGCTGCCTGAGGTTGGCGATATGGACAAGCCCAAGCTGGTGTTCTTCTTTGATGAAGCGCATTTGCTGTTTGATAATGCCAGTGCAGCGCTGCAAGAAAAAATTGAACAAGTGGTGCGCCTGATCCGCTCCAAAGGGGTTGGTATTTACTTTGTCACGCAAAACCCACTGGATTTGCCTGAAAGCGTCCTAGGACAGCTCGGTAATCGCGTACAACATGCCTTACGTGCCTTTACCCCGAAAGATCAAAAAGCAGTAAAAACGGCTGCGGATACCTTCCGTGCCAACCCTGAATTTAAGGTTGAGCAAGCCATCACTGAACTAGCTGTGGGTGAAGCTTTGATTAGTTGCCTAGATGAACAAGGCACGCCGCAAGTCGTGGAGCGCGCATGGGTGATGCCACCCTACTCGTCTTTCAGTCCTATTAGCCCAGAGCAACGTCAAACCTTAATTTCACAAAGTATCGTGGCAGGCATTTATGAAAAAAGCCTAGACCGTGAAAGTGCTTTTGAACTTCTACAAAATAAAGTGGTTGAACGCCAACAACAAGCGGTACAGATAGAGCAAGAGAAACAACAAGCCAAAGAACAAGAGGCGCTAGCGAAACAGCAGGCCAAAGAAGCTGAAACACTAGCGAAGCAACAAGCACGTGAGCAAGAGCGGATTGCGAAAGAACAGCAGAAAGAAGCTGAACGTGAAGCAAAACAGCGTGAGAAGCTAATTCAAGACACAGTAGGAACCTTCGCTAAAAGTGCAGCACGTAGCCTTGGGGGCAGTACGGGACAAAAAATCGTCCGTGGTTTACTCGGCTCATTGTTTGGTCGTAAGTGATCTACTTTTTAAATCTAAAAATCAAAATTTATGGGATATTTATATATCCCATATAAAAGTTAAGCTTTTACTTAAAGATGTATTTACATTGCATCCTTAAAGGTATATTTTAAATACATCTTATAAATGATAGCCAAGAGAGATCAAACATGACTCCGCAGCAAATTGACCTTGTAAAAGCAACTGTTCCTGTCCTTCGTGAAAATGGTGTCGCACTCACAGGTTATTTTTATAACCGCATGTTAGGCAACAATCCTAATTTAAAAGAAACCTTTAATATGGGGCATCAACGCAGTGGTGCTCAAGCCCAAGCTTTGGCGGGTGCTGTGTTGGCCTATGCAGAAAACATTGAAGATCCTTCAGTATTACTCCCTGTGGTTGAGCTGATTGCCCACAAACATGTCAGCTTGAATATTCAAGCACCCGACTACAACATTGTTGGGGAAAACCTTCTCCATTCGATTAGTGAAGTTTTAAGTATTTCAATGGAAGATCCATTGATTGATGCTTGGGCTGCGGCGTATGGTCAATTGGCTGATTTATTCATTAGCACTGAAAAAGCGATTTATGAGCAACATCAACAAACCAAAGGGAGTTGGTTAGGTTGGCGCAACTTTAAAATTGCGAAAAAAGTGGTTGAAAGCGATGAAATCACGTCTTTCTATCTTGCCCCTGTGGACGGTGGTGATTTACCAAAATATGAAGCAGGTCAGTACATTTCAGTACGTGTATTTGTTGAGGAACTTGGTCTAAAACAACCTCGCCAATACACCCTTTCAACCAGCCCTCAAGCTGACTATTTACGTATCTCGGTCAAACGCGAAGATGAAAAAGGTGATTTGGCAGGCGGTTGGGTGTCAAATACCCTGCATGCTTTAGCCGAAGGTGCTGAAATTGAAGTGTCTGCACCAACAGGTAACTTCTACCTGATTGACCCAAACAAACGCAATGTCTTTATTAGTGGTGGTGTCGGCCTCACGCCAATGGTAGCGATGCTAAATCAGTTGGTGACTTTGGATATGCCAGAGCCTGTGACTTTTGTGCACGCCTGCCGTAGCAAACAAGTGCATGCCATGAAACAACATATTCATGACTTAAAAGCCAAATACCCACGTTTAAGTACCTTTACTGCGTACGAGTTCCCACATCAAAGCGATGTTTTGGGTCAAGATTATGATGCGCAGGGTCGCCTTGATTTGAGTACCATTGATAGCGCGATTCTACCTGTTCAAGCAGACTACTACTTATGCGGCCCAATGCCATTTATGGCTGAACAACAAAAAGCCCTGATTGCTCGTGGTGTGCCTGCCGAAAATATTCACAGTGAAGCTTTTGGCACAGGTGGTGTTCATCACTAACCCATGCCATCGGCATAAAATAGAGAGGGTTAGTCAGGTTATGCTAGACTAGCCCTTTGTTTTTTGCTTATCAACGATCAGTTTCCTCATGCAGCTCAATAAATTTACCGATTATGCTTTGCGTATTCTGATGTATGTTTCACAGCCGAAAGCGCTGCCGCATACCATCGCAGAACTGGCACAAGCACTACAAGTGTCTGAAAACCACTTGATGAAAATCGTACACTTTATGGCGAAACAGCAGTGGATTATTACTGCACGCGGTCGTGGTGGTGGGATTCGACTCAATCCAGAAACCCTACATTTAAGACTGGGCGAGATTGTACGGGTCTTGCAAGCGGATCAGAACATTGTGGAATGCAACACCCCACCTTGCGTACTCCGTTCAAATTGCGGACTGAAAGGGATCTTAGATCAAGCGTTAGATCAGTTCTATCACAGCTTAGACCAGTATACCTTAGCGGATGTGCTGGGCAGTGAAGCTCAGAATAAGTTCACGACCCATTCGCCGATTAACCTGATCAATCTTGCTGATTAAGGTCTTTTATAGACAAGATTACGGACTTTACGCTGCAAAGGTCGATTGCCTGCTCGACTTCCATTATAATGGCTGATTGTAGATCATAAATTGAAGTTGAGTTATGCACCACAGCCGAGGAAAATCCAAAAACAGTAAAATTGCTGCTGCCCCAAAGCAAAAAATTAGCTATGAAAAAAAGGTAGATTCTGCAGTTACTGAATATGCTGTGCGCGCTCTCAACTGGCTGCGTAAAGCAGAGTTTTTAATGAGTGCCCCGAAGCTCAACCTGTGTGTAGAAGATACAGGCTATGAAATTGCTTTTGCGGGTCGTTCAAATGCAGGTAAGTCTAGTGCTATCAATGCCTTAACCAACCAAAAGCAATTGGCTCGTGCCTCGAAAAGACCGGGTCGTACGCAGATGATTAACTTTTTCAGTCTGGGTAATCCTGACCAACGTCTCGTCGACTTACCCGGTTATGGTTATGCAGCCGTGCCTGAAGCGATGAAAATCGTGTGGCAAAAAGAGTTAGAAAATTACCTGATTCAGCGTAAAAGCTTACAAGGCTTAGTATTGTTGATGGATATTCGTCATCCACTACAGCACTTTGACGTGATGATGTTGGAATGGGCTTATTCACGTAAATTGTTTGTACATGTGCTACTGACCAAGTCCGACAAACTCAACCGTGGCCCTGCCTCTAAGGCATTGCAAGAAGTTAAAGCCCAATTGAAAAAGATGAAACTTGATTTCTCAATTCAATTGTTCTCTTCCCTCAATAAACAAGGCCTAGAAGAACTGGCAAGTGTGATGGGCGGACGACTGAATTTTACTTTAGACCAAGCCCAACACTTTGACTTAAACAGTATTCCAGATGCGACGGCAGATGAGCTGGATACAGAAGACTTCGATGAAGATCCTGAAGCTTCTATGGATCTTGATGCTGAAGACGATGTGGAAACCAAACCACAGCCTGAGGCTTAAGTTTTAAACGCCAACCTAAAAAAGCATCATCTATTGCTGTATCTGTGTCCCCTATTGCTAATCGCAATCGGGGACTTTTTTTTATACTGACTTTATTCAGCTCGTGAAAAAGTTCAACACATATAAAAATAGGTCAGCATATGAAATTATGGTCTCGATTGAAAAAAAACAAAACTCGTTCCTCTATTGCCTACACCATTAAGCCTCGCAAAGTTAAATTTGAGTGGCAAGACAGTCCGATTGATTGGATTCCCAACCACCCTTTTGCCAGCTATTTCATCAATGAAATTAATATGATCCTGCCCGCTGGTGAGTTCTGGTTCTGCCGCCTCTATAACAAAGTCTTACCACAAATTAGCGATGAAAAGCTGAAGCAAGATGTACAAGCCTTTATTCGCCAAGAAGCCATGCATGCGCAGGCACACAACTCAGCCAATAAAGAGTATCTCAGCCAAAGAAATATTGATGTCTCCCGTAATCTAGCGTTGATGGATTTCTTATTTGGAAAATTACTGGCCGATAAACCACTTGATCTCACTGTACCTAAAGCACTTGAGCACCAGTGGGATCTGTTTCGACTCGGTATTATTGCCACGGTGGAACACATGACCTGTGTCCTTGGAAAATATGCACTGGACAACACCGAATGGGAAAAAATGGGCGCTGACCCTGCGATGCTAGACTTAATCAAATGGCACGGCGCAGAAGAAATTGAACACCGTACCGTCGCATTTGATTTGTACCGACATTTAGGCGGGGGTTATATTGCGCGCTATTATTTGAGTCTGGTGGTGATTGCTGCCGTTCTGGGCTTATGGGTCGATGGTGCAGCTCATATTATGAAACAAGATGACCGCTTTAAGTCGATTCAACCCAGTCTGTTTAAACCTTGGATTTGGCGTGAGTGGCTGTCTATTTCTAAACGGAATCATCAAGTTTTACCAAGTCCGTTATGGCTCATCTCACAGCAATTTGGCTATTTAGTGCCGTGGTATGACCCTGTACACGAAGCCAAGACAGAAGATGCGATTGCCTACTTAGACCAATCCCCAGCGGCTAAACGTGCCATGCTCAAAGTCGCTTAAATCCTAAAATAAAAAAAGCAGCTTAATAGCTGCTTTTTTATTTTAGAGCAAAACTTAAGACGGATTCGATAAATTGGGCAAAGGTGCATCCAGATCCTGGGTATGTCGATCCACCACCACACTAATCATCATGTCACCTTGTACATTCACCACAGTACGCACGGTATCCAGTAAGCGATCAATCGGTAATAAAATCGCAATCGCTTCAGCAGGAAGCCCGACAGACTGCAATACCATAATCATAGTGACCATGCCTGCACTCGGAATCCCTGGAGCACCTAAAGAAGCAATCATCGCCGTCAGACACACCACCAGCTGCTGACTCAAGGTCAAATCGAGTCCCATCAAGTTGGCAATAAACAAAGCCGCCGCTGCCTCATACAGCGCAGTACCATCCATATTGAGCTGCGTCCCCAACGGAATCACAAAGCCTGCCGTTTGCGGACGTACACCAAGATTTTCTTGCGCACACTTGAGGGATAAAGGCATAGTTGCCGAGCTTGAACTGGTGGCAAAAGCCGTAATCAACGCCACACGCGTGCCTTTAAAAAAGGTCATCGGGTTCATCTTGCCAAAAATCCACAGTAATAGCGGCAAGACCACCAGACCATGAAAAATGGTGGTGCCTGTTACCACAGCCGCAAACTCAGCCAAACGACTCAATACCGAAATGTCTTCAGTGGCAATCAACTTAGCAAGTAAGGCAAAAATTCCTAGCGGGGCTAGCTTCATCACCCAACCAATCATCAACATCATGATGTCAAAGAACTGTTGACTCAGCTTACGTACGGTACGGAATTTTTCGCCGCCCTTGACGAGTGCCACACCTATGAACAACGCAAAAACCACTACCGCTAAAACATTGCCTTCGGCAAAGGCTTTGAAGGGATTAATCAGCGTATTTTGAATAAAGTTGGTGAAGAACGAAGATGGGGTGAGCGTATCTGGAGTTTGATGAGCGGCCATGGCGTCTTGGAACATGGCGATATCGACACCTTTGCCGACTTCAAATAAATGCGCGCAGCTTAAACCCAATATCAGCGCCAAAGTCGTGGTGGTGACACAACATGCCACCGTAATTTTCCAAACACGGGAGAGTTGTCCACCCGCTTGTAAGTTTGATACCCCCACCACAATTGAGCTAAAAATGAGAGGAATCAGGAGCATTTTTAATAGACCGATAAAAATACTGCTGACCACCCCGATTCCATACAAACTCATGTCTAAAAAAGCGGTTTCAGGGAAAAGATTTAAAATAAATCCGAAGATGACCCCAAAGATCGCTGCAATTAGAATTTGCGTGTTTAAGCTCATAGCTTCATGCTTTTCAAAGATTTCTTTGGGAAACTATGCCATGCGAACGGGCTAGAATCGAGCATTTTTTTGTCACAAGTACTGCACATTTCCCCATATGCCTCTGCCCAAAAGGTGAGACCATTACAATTGAAGCTCAACTCCTAGCTCTGCTCTGACCACCTTTCAGTCATAAAATCAGCCATAAAAAAAGCTGAGTCATATCACTCAGCTTTTTCTGTACTTAGGCTTTATTGGGCTTCGATTTCACGGAGCCGAATCAAACCTTCTTGAGTGGTACTACACACCAACTCACCGTTTTGCCACATTCGTCCAAAATTTAAACCACGTGAACTGGCACTCACTGTAGCGTCCATGTCATACAGCATCCAGTCATCTACACGAAAGGGTTTATGGAAATACATGGCATGATCGATACTCGCACACTGCAAACTTGGCGAAAGATAACTTAAACCATGCGGGCGCAGTGCCGTGGTCATTAAAGTGAAATCTGAATAGAATGCCGCAATCGCCTGATGCAATGAAATCTCATCCACCTCTGCTGCTATACGGTCATGCGTGCGAATGTAGTGCGCATACACAGGTGCTTCAGGCTGCGGTTGGTACGGGTTCTGTGGATTGATTGGACGAATTTCCACATGACGATCGCGCATGAAACTTGCACGCACATTTTCAGGCACAAATTCCACCATCATTTTTTTCAGTTCAGCCTCAGACTTTAAAGACTCGGGTGCTGGATACTCAGGCTCACCGATTTGATAGTTCAGGCCGTCTTCATTGTCAGCAAAAGACACCATACACATAAAGATGGTTTTACCATGCTGAATAGCGCGCACTTGGCGACTGACAAAACTACGACCATCACGAATTCGATCAACTTCATAGATAATCGGTGCGTTCACATCGCCACCAAATAAAAAGTATGCATGTAAAGAATGAGCTGGACGATCCGTCGTATATGACGCTGCACGTAGGGCCTGACCTAAGACTTGTCCGCCAAAAACACGCTTCCCAACCAAATTACGGCTTTGTCCACGAAAGATATTTTCCTCAATTTTTTCGAGGCTCAGTAATTCAACCAACTCTTGGGTTAAGGCATTCATAAGTAACCTACTTAATGGTGAGAGACCAGATTTTTCTGTAAAGTGATGAGGTATGATATCGATATTAAAATCTATTTTGCCATAAATTCAGACTAAAACCCTATAGATTGCTTGACTGAGTTGTCATAAGTTTTTTTCGTTATTTCCGACTAAAAATACGATTTTTAACGATAAAATTCACCATATAAAACAAATTTGTCAGGAAATGACATACGGTTTATGTTTACAATTACGCAAAATAAATACCCCTTCAGACAAACTGCGGGATTGGTCATTTAAGCAGGAGTGTATATGTCCAAAAGTGGCTTTGGTCAAATGTATAGAAAGCTTTCAAGTAAGCTTCTTGACCTCATAGTAACCCCACATGTATTGGGTGAGGTTCCAACAGAACCGACAGCAACAGATGCTGACCCAGCAGCTTCAGGCCATCCCAAAAAAATTGTCTGTTATGTGCTTCAAAATCACTCACGCAGTAATGCGCTGTTGGTGGATGGTGAAACACGTCGTTTAAAGCTTGCTCCTGCACTCGATCCTTTGGTCGTGGGGACACATCAAGAAAAAGCATCGATCGTGTTTTTACAGCACAACGATGAAAATAATTTACTGAACCCTTCACCACACACCTTTCCACCGCGCCTGTTACGTCTAGTTGAAGCTTTAGAACAACAACCCGATTTAGACGTGGAGCTGGTGCCTGTGACGGTACTGTGGGGACGTTCACCGGACAAAGAAGACTCTTGGTTTAAATTGTTATTTACCGACACTTGGGCAACGCCAAGTACGGTGAAGCAGCTGATGAATATCGGTTTACATGGTCGTCAGTCATTTTTAGAGTTTCATGAAAGTCAGTCTTTACGTACCTTGGTGAACTTTGCAAAAACCACCTATCCGAATTTATCGCCTGCGACCTATATTCTAAACACCTTAAATAATCAGCTCGATGCACACCGTGAGGCGGTACTCGGCCCTGACCTTTCAGACCGTCGCAACGTGATGCATTCATTGATTAAAGCCAGTGATGTACAGGATGCGATTCGCCGTGAAAGTATCCGCGGCAAAATTAGCATGTTGGACGCAGAACGTCGTGCTATTGGTTATGTCAATGAAATCGTATCGGACTACTCGCATTCAACCATCCGTTTTGCAGAAATGGCGCTAGCACGTTTATGGACGCAGCTCTATGACGGGGTTGAAGTCCATAACTTCAATACGGTTCGTGAGTTGGCTAAAGACTACGAAATTGTGTATACCCCATGCCACCGTAGCCATATCGACTATTTACTGCTGTCTTATGTGGTGTATAACCGTGGTTTGATGGTTCCTTATATTGCTGCGGGCGATAACTTAAATATGCCATTTGTTGGGCAAATTTTACGTGGTGGCGGTGCATTCTTTATTCGCCGTACTTTCCGCGGTAATGCGCTCTACACTTCGGTCTTTAAAGAATACCTATACAGTATTTTGTCGCGTAACACGCCTTTAGAATACTTCATCGAAGGTGGTCGTTCACGTACAGGTCGTCTGCTACCACCGAAGACAGGTATGTTAGCCATGACGGTGCACAGTCACTTGCGTGGGCGTGCCAAACCGATTGTCTTTGTTCCGACCTATATTGGCTATGAACGATTGATGGAAGGTGCAACCTACGTCGGTGAGATGAACGGTAAACCAAAAGAAGCCGAGTCTGTCTTTGGGATTCTGCAAACTTTACGCAAAATTGAACGTATTTTCGGAAAAGTACATCTCAACTTTGGTGAACCCGTTTTCCTCGATGACATGCTGAAAAAGCATGGCGCTGAGAATGTACAAATTGCTAAAAATGATGATCCAATTCCGCAAGAAGTCTCTGATGCCGTCAACAGTTCTGCACATGCGATTTTAGAAAATATTAACCGTGCGGCTGTGGTGAATCCTGTTTCATTACTATCTTTAGTTCTGTTGGCCACTGAGAAGCATACGCTTGATGAAGAAATCTGCATCAAACAGCTCGATACCTATCGCAAGTTGTTGACGACACTTCCTTATGATGAGCGCCTCTTGGTAACACCATTATCAGGTAAAGAAATCATTGCTTATGGTTTAAAGCTAAAACTGATCAAACGCGTCAATCACGTACTGGGCGACATTATTGCGATTGCGGACAATCAAGCGGTACTGCTGACCTACTTCCGTAATAACATTTTGCATGCCTTTGTATTGCCATCACTCGTTGCCGCTTTGGTTGAACACAATGGAACCATTGGCCGCGGTGATTTAATCAATGTGATTCGCACGCTATATCCGTTCTTAAAAGCAGAATTGTTTTTAAAATGGGAAGATGCTGAACTCAAAGATCAAATCTGCGCTTATGTAGACGGTTTGATTCAAGCTAAACTGATTTCTGAAGATGCCGAAGGCCACTTGATTTCCCCTGCTCCAAACAGCGAAGATCATAACCAATTGGTGGTATTGGCTGCGCCAGTCATGCAGAGTCTTGAGCGTTACTACATGACGCTTGCGCTGATTACGCAACGAGGTTCTGGGAACATTTCAGCACGTCAGGTTGAAGAGCTCAGTCATTTGGTGGGTCAGCGTCTTTCGGTACTGTATGAGTTCAATTCACCTGAATTCTTTGATAAAGCCCTGTTCCAAAGCTTCATCAAAGTGTTGACGCAACAGGGTTATATCAGCACCAACTCAGACAACGCGATTGTGTTTGATGAGAACTTTCAAAACGTTGCGCAATATGCCAACTTGGTGCTAGATGATGTCACGCTACAAATGTTGCAACACATCACCACTTTCAGCGATGAAGAACTGAAAGACACGCTCGACAAAGTAGCTGCAGAACAAGCGAAGAAACGTTTGAAACGTAAGAAGAAGTAATTTCTTTTTAAAAGCATAGGTATCTACAAAATGTAGGTGCCTATGCTGTTCAACAAGAAAATACTAAATAAAAAATTTAAGCCAATATAGGTTAAATAGATAAATAGTTGAGGAATACTTTTTATAAATTTGGACTTTACCTAATTCTATTTATGATCCATATATTCATGAATTAGCAAGAAATATAAACTTTAAAATTAAATACTGAACAACAAGCTAGTACAACCAATCATTAATGATCCAGTAGGATATAGATTAGTTTCAAATATAACTCTAATTCCAGTAGCTCCACTGCTTTTTTTAATTTACCAAAGTATACAATAATGAAATATATAGTTTTTTTAAGTATTTTATTGGCATCATTCTCAATTATAGGTTGTAAAGAAAAACGTGTTCGTTACTTTCAATACGAAATTCTAAATAATGAAAGTATTTGTTCATTGAAACCTAAGGAGATTTTTGAGTCTAAAGAGTTTTCAATGTTCGATACATTTTTTAGAGATATGGATGGAAATCCTAATGATGAATTATCAGAAACTATTTATAAAGAAAGTTTAAAAAATCTATCTAATACAAGTAGTAAATATATTTTTTGTTTCCCAAAGAGTAGTTTGAAATCAGATTTTTTAGAAACGTATATTCAAGTTGAACTACAAAGAGGGAAAACTTTTCGACAATACGAATTTAAAAATTATTTTTGCATAAAAAATAATGACTTAATTAATTTTATTGAAAAAGAAGAAAGTATAGAAGTATGCGAATAATGTTATTTCTCATACAGTTAACATAATACCTCTTACGCTATATTATTAATTTTTTATATAAATACCAAAACTTTAATTAAAATATGCCCAAGAGCTCATCTCACTAAAACCAGTTTTTACTGGGCTTTTACTAACAACGCCAAATAATCATCAAAGCAATGGGAATGCTGTCATTCAAAATGATTTAACAGCCATGTTAACTAAGGGAATAGGTACAGATAAGAATCCTGAGAAAGTATTGTTTTGGCTTAATAAAGCTGCGGAACAAAATTTTCCCGAAGCTCAATATAATTTAGGGTTAATGTATGACTCAGGGAATTACGTTACTAAAGATAGAAAAAAAGCCTTAGAATTTTATCAGTTAGCAGCTAAGTCTGGATTAAGTTAAGCTCAATATAATTTAGCTAATGCTTATCGTGATGGTGTAGTTGTTCAGAAAATGAAGAAAAGGCTCTAGAACTTTATCTTAAAGCAGCAGAACAAAACCTACCTGAAGCTCAGAATAATGCAGCATATATATATGCAAATACTTATAATGATTTAGAAAAAGTAAAATTTTGGTTTACTAAATCATATGAAAATGGCAATGCGGCAGCAGGTGAAGCTTTAAAAGAGTTGAATGAACTATCTTCTAATTAAATCATAGAATAACGCACATGAAACAACTATAACTATAGTAATAATTACTCCTTGTATTTCAAATAGTATAGATAAAAATGAAGATGTACCAATTTTAAATAAATCATTTGAAATTAGTATTTTACTATTACTTATATTTGCATATAATGGATAATTATTCTTATTGTATTCATTCCATAGCACTTCATTTTTTTCTTTAAGTTTTTCACAGTTGTCTAAAAGATTGATTCTATATACTCCAAAAAGTTTTTCGTTTTCTTCAATATATTTCTTTTTATCAAAAGAGTATTCATACTTGATGTATCGATAAGCAGCTCTATCGATGCCCCTCCTCCAAGGTTCACTTGAACAATAAGTATATGTTTCCATAATCTTAAAATTATTAACTTTAACCCAATTACTATGAGTCATTAAAAAAAAATTATTTTTTAATAGTGGCGATGATGTTATAAAAATAATAAGTATCAATATCGATAAAATAAACATTAGATAAAATTTGTAATTTCTCATCTTTTTCCTATCATCAATTTTTTGAATTTTGAGTAGTACATAATTTAGGGGATTATCAATACTTTTAAAATCAAAATAATACACCTTATACGAAATTCTTAAAATTTTCCTATAAGCATCAATATCTTAATAAAAGCCGTTCTAGGGTTAAGCGCACTGGAACGGATTTGTCATGATTCTTCACGTTCCACAGCCATTTTCCAAACGATGCTTCACATTTTTTATGAGTAAAAATAAAAAATTATTTTGACTCACGCTCTGCTAACAACGCCAAATAATCATCAAAGCAATGCGGATGCTGTAATTCAAAATTCATCTGCTGCATCCGCGTAGCATAAATTTGCTTGCCTGATGGCATATTGCTTTCCAAAACCAAAGCTGGAAATCCTAACTGCTGTTGAAACCATTGAATAATTTCATGTAAAGGCAATGGTTGGCTATTGCTGCAAATGTAAGACTTTTCAGTATGTTCCACGTGAAGCAAGTGTGCTAGAAAAGCAACCAAATCATCAATATGAATTCGGTTCGACCAATGCAGTTTTGGATAAGACTTTGTAGTTTCTGCAAGTTTAATCATTCGAGTAACTGAGGTTCCATAAATTCCTGTTGGACGCACAACCACACATTCAGATGGATAAGCCTGTTGCCACAAAGTTTCCATATTCAATAGCACCTGCCCTTGCACATCGCTCGGCTGGGGACACGTGTCATCATCAACGCGCTCACCTGCACTTTCACCATAAACACGTGTGGAAGAAACCACGATCACTTTTTTTAAAGGATGACTTTCTAAGGCTTGTAGCATGGGTGCAATCGAGTCTACAAAAGTTCGCTGATACGCCTCCACCGTAGTGCCCTCAGGCGAGAGTAAGATATATACGGCATCAATCGGTGCGACTTGAGACAAATCCAACTGATGAATATCTTGAATCAAATGCTCAGCCCAATCATCTGATTTCGGACTTCGGCTAATTGTGGTAATTTGGTGGCCTTGCTGAAATAACTGTTTAGCAACACGCTGAGATGTTTTACCATAACCTATAAATAAAATATGCATTTAGCACCAAATCACAGACAAAGTTGAGGGGACATGGCTGCAGTCCATCAGTTGCAGGGGGTCGGAGCTGCCTCTGCTGCACTACTTGAAAAGTTGAATCTCTTCACTACAGATGATCTGCTGTTTCATCTGCCACGAGACTATGAAGATCGTAGCACGATCATCCCCATGAACCAATTGACTGTGGGGCGTAGCTATTTACTCGAAGGCACGATTCAAGGTGTAGACTTTCCGCCGGGTAAACGTAAATCGATGGCGATTGGACTGCAAGACGACTTTGGCAAAGTGACTTTACGCTTTTACCATATCTATAAAGGCTTAACGGATCGCGCAAAGGTTGGCAACCGTCTGCGTATTTTTGGTGAAGTCCGTGTGGGTGCGCGTGGTCTGGAAATGTATCACCCCGAAATTCAACTCATTACAGAACATACGCCACTTCCACAAACCCAACTGACTGCGATTTACCCCAGCACAGAAGGTCTGACGCAACCTAAGTTTCGTGAATACATCAAACAGGCTTTAGCCAAGCACAGTGATGATTTACCTGAACTGCTGCCCGCAAAATTTACCAATGGCTATGCACTTAAACAGGCGTTGGATTACATCCATCATCCTCCTGTAGATGCCAATATGCTGCAACTGAGCCAAGGCTCACACCCTGCCCAGCAACGTTTGATTTTTGAAGAGTTGGTTGCGCATCAGGTCAGTCTATTAAGCCGTCGCGCCTATATCCAACAAATTGAAGCACCACGTATTTCTGCCAGTCGTCAGTTTGCCAAACAACTGCTCAGCAGCTTGCCTTTTGAAATGACCAATGCACAAAAGCGCGTCTCCAAAGAAATTGTACAAGACTTAAAACTTAATAAACCGATGTTACGTTTGGTTCAAGGCGATGTCGGTGCAGGCAAAACCTTGGTCGCTGGAGTCGCAGCCTGCCATGCCTTAGAGGAAGGTTGGCAAGTGGCGTTAATGGCACCGACTGAAATTTTGGCGGAACAACATTATCTCAATTTTAAAAAATGGTTTGAACCTTTGGGACTCAGTGTATCTTGGCTTTCAGGTAAACAAAAAGGCAAAGCACGTGCCACAGCCGAACAAGCAATTGTCGATGGCACAGCGCATCTGGTGGTGGGTACACACGCCCTGTTTCAAGACAATGTCCGCTTTGCCAAACTTGGATTAGTAATTATTGATGAGCAGCACCGCTTCGGGGTCGATCAGCGCTTAGCCCTACGCAATAAAGGCGCGCAGAATATGACCCCACATCAATTGGTCATGACCGCAACGCCGATTCCACGAACTTTAGCCATGTCTGCCTATGGAGACTTAGACACGTCCGTGATTGATGAACTTCCACCCGGACGAACGCCGATTCAAACCGTGACCATTCCACTTGACCGTCGTGAAGAAGTCCTACAGCGTATTGCCAGCAACTGCCTCGAAGGCAAACAAGCCTACTGGGTCTGCACCTTAGTTGAAGAGTCTGAAACCTTAGATGCTCAAGCTGCTGAAGCGACCTATTTAGAAATTAAAGAACGTTTCCCCGAACTCAACATTGGCCTCGTACATGGCAAAATGAAAGCCGACGAAAAACAAGCAGTGATGCAACAGTTTAAAGCCAATGAATTACAACTCTTGATTGCGACCACAGTGATTGAAGTGGGAGTCGATGTACCGAATGCCTCGATCATGGTGATTGAAAATGCGGAACGTTTAGGACTCTCTCAATTACACCAATTACGTGGCCGTGTTGGTCGAGGTGCCAAGGCTAGCTTTTGCGCTCTGTTATATAAAAGCCCGCTGTCTCAAAATGGACAAGAACGCTTACGCGTCATGCGGGAAACCAATGATGGCTTTTTAATTGCCGAAAAAGATTTGGAAATTCGTGGCCCTGGTGAATTGCTCGGTACCAAACAAACGGGTGATATGGGCTTTCGTGTGGCGAAACTAGAACGCGATGATCATTTGCTCAATCAGGCACATTATGTCGCAGCTCAGATTTTAAAAGACTATCCACAAAATGCTGAAGCCTTACTGAAACGCTGGCTGCCTGAAGCACCACGCTATGCCTATGTTTAGTCATCTGCTACATACTGCCAAACAGTTGCTACACAGAGCACAGCCCTGTCAGTTGTGTGGCATTGTACGCGCAGATCTACATTCGGTCTGTTTGGATTGCTGGCAACAACTCCCACTGCATCCACAGACCATTGAAAAACAAGAGCTGAGTATTCATGTGGCGGGACATTATCAATATCCTTTAGATCATCTTATTCAGCAGTTCAAATATGAACAACAACTGCATTGGCAGCCTCTACTGTCTGGCATTCTTCAGCAAATTCGCTTCCCTAAAGTGCAAGCAATTGTTCCAATGCCGATTTCGAGCCAGCGTTTAGCCGAACGTGGCTATAACCAATCAATGATCCTCGCCAAAGACTTAGCCAAGCAGCTAAATGTGCCCATTTGGCAACCTGTGATACGACTGCATCAACATTCACAAAAAGGACTCAGTCGACTGGAACGCTTAGATCAAATTCATCAACAGTTTAAAATCGGGTGGTGTTTCAAAAAGTATGCTGAAAAAAACAATATGGCTTTTGATAAAATAGAGGTATGAAAATAACGCTACAAATCAAATGTCCTACCTGTCTAAGTAACAATATAAAGAGAAATGGCATCAAAGTAGATGGGAAACAAAACCATCAATGCAAAGATTGCAAACGTCAGTTTATTGGTGATCATGCATTAAGCTATCAAGGATGTAACTCAGGTATTACCGGCAAGATATTACATTTAATGGTCAGAGGAAGCGGTGTAAGAGATATTGCTGAAGTCGAGCGTATCAGCATTGGCAAGGTATTACGAACCTTAAGTGAATCGATCTATCAGACTCAGCCTAAACAAAGCCACTACGAATGTCTTGAAGTCGATGAACTTTGGACTTTTGTAGGGAATAAGAAAAATAAACAATGGCTTATTTATGCCTACCATCGAGAATCTGGAGAAGTTGTTGCTTATGTTTGGGGTAAGCGGGATTTAGCAACGGTTCAACGTCTTAAAGCTAGACTTAAAAAGCTTGGGGTTCAATATGCTGGAATTGCGAGTGATCACTGGGATAGTTTTATCACAGCATTTCAATGTTGCAAGCAAGTGATCGGTAAGTTTTTTACCGTCGGTATTGAAGGTAACAACTGTAGAATTCGTCATCGAATCAGGCGTGGATTTAGGAGAAGTTGCAACTTTTCTAAAAAGCTCGAAAATCATTTTAAAGCCTTTGATTTGACTTTCTTTTACCTTAATAACGGATTTGTTTAACGCCAGCATACTTTTTGAAACACCACCTAAAATCGATCCACAGCAACGTCAGTACGTAAAACTCTACCGACGTGTTTTGATTTTGGATGATGTCGTGACCACAGGCAGCTCGATTCAGGCACTGACTTTACAGCTAGAACAATTGGGTTGTCATAAAGTCAGCGCCGCGTGTATTGCCTATGCGCTTGAATAATTAAACGACTTCAATCATCAAATGTTCACGTACCCATGGCATGACCACCTCAGTGGTCAGCGGTGCAAGTGTAGTCTGTTGGTCATTCAAACTGACCCATTTCATTTCTGCAATTTCAGCCGCAATTTGTGGCGCTTGCTGAAGCTGAACATGGTAAACATAGCTCACCAATTTAAAATCAGGTTCAGTGGCGGTGGCTGTTTCAAAACGACCAACAAACTGTTCAATCGTCGCATCACTTCCAATTTCCTCCCGAATCTCACGCAGCATGGTTTGCTCAGGTTCTTCATTGGGCTCAAGTTTACCGCCCACTTGCATGAAACATGCGGTGTTCTGCTTACGCACCAACAAAAGCTGCTGCTGTTCATTCACAATAATAGCCGCAGCGACCGTAATCACCTTCATGCTTTGACATCCAACAACTCAGGATCAACCATGCCCCACTTCGGTTCAGGTGCTTGGAACTGATCCATCTGCTTTAAAATGGCTTTCACCGAATCCGACACAATCAGACTGTCGGTAAAGCGTGCATGGGTAAAGCCTTTGTCGGTGGTCATCTTCAGAAATTTAAGTAAATCATCATAAAAGCCATTTACATTTAAAAAGGCATTCGGCTTGAGATGAATACCGAGCTGCGCCCACGTCCATTGTTCAAAGATTTCTTCTAAAGTCCCTGCACCGCCTGGCATTGCAATAAATCCATCCGATAAGGCTGACATTTTCAGTTTACGCTCTTGCATGTCTTTGACGACATGTAACTCGGTCAGGCCTTGATGTGCCAACTCACGATCCACCAACACGTGTGGAATCACGCCAATCACTTGACCGCCTGCCTCTAAAGCACTGTCTGCCACAATACCCATTAAGCCCGAACGGCCACCACCATAGACTAAGGTTTTGCCTTGTTCTGCAATGGCGTGTCCAACCTGACGTGCTGTTTCGGAAAAGATTTGATCTGAACCTAATGCGGAACCACAAAAGATCGCAATTGAATTTGTCATTTTTTACTCTGATATTTAATTGTCATGCAACTTCACTAAAATGAATGGATATTTTTTAGCAATTTAACCATTCGATCAGTGTTTTTATTGCAATCCTTGTCTAAAATACACCCATCCACTTCAACCATTACTGCGCAAAGGAGAAAGACGGCATGCTTGAAGCCTTTTACGCCACAGAGCGCGGTAGCTTAGAAGACATCACCATTAATGGCGATTTCGATCTTCAGCCCGATTTGGTCTGGCTTGACCTCATTGCTCCCTCCCAAGAAGAACAACAGTGGATTTTAGATGCATATGAACAAAATTTACCTACGCTAAAATCACTCGAAGACATTTCATCTTCAGCTCGATTCTACCGTGATGACGACGGTATTTTGCATATCAGTACGTATTTTTTAACGAAAAATAAAAACTATCAAGTCGATGGTGAGCCTGAAGAAAGCAGCGGTGCCCTTGCCACGGTACAAACTGTCGCTTTCATTTTGCATAAAGAACGGCTCTTTACCCTTCGTGGGGAAAAATTGGTGGCGTTCCGTGCCTTTCGTGCGCGTGCGCGCCGCAATGACTACGAAATCGACTATAAAGATCCAACGTGGATCTTACTCGGTTTACTCGAGGCCAAGCTGGACGAGCTTGCGGATATCTTAGAAGATATCCACAAGGACTTGGAAAAGTATTCCACAGAAGTGCTGAATAACCGTCACCGTGAGATGATTCTCGACTTAGATGACATGATTACCCGTCTGGCCCACTTGGAAGATATGCTTGGAAAAGCACAGCTGTGTTTGATTGACTTACGCCGTGTACTGACCTTTTTATCACGCCCGCGTGCTTTAGGTAGTCATATTTATGATGCGGATATTCGAGAGCTCAGTGAAGACGTTCGCTCACTGGTTGAGCATGATGCCTTCTTGTTCCAAAAAGTGCGATTCTTACTGGACACCACCTCAGGCTTCATTAACACCGAGCAGAATGACACGATTCGTCGCTTCTCTATCTTACCCAGTATGCTCGCTCCACCAATGCTGATTGCCAGTATTTACGGCATGAACACCGATGTGTTGCCTTTTGCCAAAGGCGGCACCAGTTTTATTGTGGTAAGCCTAATCTTAATGGCGTTCCTGATTGGCCCGCTCATTTACTTCCGCTGGAAGAAATGGATTTGAGTACACTTTAAAACACGGCTTTTCCTCATAGATTTAAGAAACGCAACATATAAAAAAAGCACCTTAGGGTGCTTTTTTTTACTTAAGGGATTAACTTTAAGTCATCCTGTAAATGACAGGCTTGAATTACCTTCATCATTTTTTCAGGTACAGCTTTAAAATGTAAACTATGTGCATCGGGTGTTTGACGCAACCAATGCACCAATACTGCTAATGCCAATGTACTACCATGCTCAAGCTGGGCCAGATTCACCACCACAGGATAAGACTGTGACTGAATCACCTTCAGACCTTGTTGATAGTAGCTTTCAGCATTGTCATATGTAATCTGACCTGAAAGCTGCATTTCCTGATTGCTAAAGTTAATCACCTTTCACCTACTTATTTTTTCTTTTCAACCGCTGCTTCTGCATCAGGTTGGAAGTTTGCAATCGCTTTATCTAGGTCGCCGCCATTACGTTTAACTGTTGCCGCGAACTGATTACGGAACTGTAAACCAAGGTCGATACCCGACACATTGATATTACGGATTTTCCATTGGTTGCCTTTATCCGCTAACTGGAAAGACACTGGGATTTTTTCGCCTTTGTTATTAAAGTCGATCGTCACCACAGGGTTTTTGCTGTTCGTTTCTTTATACGGACGGATGGTATATGTCTGATTGCTGAATTTCGCGAATGCAGAACCGTAATTTTCAATCAGTGTTTCACGGAAATTATTTTCAAACTTCGCGCGTTGTGCAGCTGTACTGTATTGATTGGTTGCATAAGTCCCCATCACAATACGTGAAAATGCTTGTGAATCCACATATGGGTCTAAGTTTTGACGAACAATCGTTTTCACCGCAGCTGGGTTGTTTTGAAGTTTGGCATGATCCGCTTTTAAACGCGCAATCAAACCATCTGCCACTTTTTTAACAAAAGCAGGTGGTGCTTCACTTGGTGCTGCAAAAGCAGTACCCGCAAACATTGTAGTTAAAATGCTAGCTGTCAGTGTTTGTTTCAATAAAGTATTCACTACAATTGGTCCTCTTCAAATCATTCAACAAATGACACGTTGGCATCTGCTGTTTCAGCAGTTTCAGGTTGCTCAGTTGTTGCTGAAGCATCTTTCGATTTACCTGCACCGCCCGTAATAAATTTAGTAATTAAGTCTTCTAGGTCCATTGTGCCTTGGGTATTGCCAATGCTTTCACCACGTTTCACGTAGTTCAAACCACCCCCTGGAACAATTTTCAAGTACTTCTCCCCTAGCAGACCATTGGTTGCCACCATAATATAAGCATCTTCATCAATGCTGGTGATGGACTTCATGTTCGCAATAAGTTGCTTTTCCATTTCTTTTTGTTGCGCAGCATCCGCAGCGGTATAGTCGCTACTGTAACGAAGCTCTTCAAGTGCATTCTTTTCAACTTCTTTGAGTTGTGCTGCATTAAAGGTCGTTAATTTACCATCCAAAGAAAAAGAAACGGTCGCTAAACGTGTCACAGGGTCTAAGCTTATTTGATCGACTTGACCAATTTTTACCCCACTCATCGTCACTTTAGCACGTGGTTTTAAACCATTTACGTTATCGAAGGTTGCACTCATTTCATAGCGATCACTGAGATTCGATCCCACCAAGCCACTCACACGCATCGCGATAAAAAACAACGCGATACCGAATAAAATGACAAATATGCCGACTGCCAGCTCACTTGCACGTGATTTCATTAAACACCTCCAAACATGACCGCAGTCAACACAAAATCAAAACCTAAAACACAGAGCGATGAATACACCACAGTGCGTGTGGTTGATGTCGCAATACCTTCAGATGTCGGTTCACAGGCATAGCCTTGATACACCGCAATCCATGTACAAATTAAAGCAAAAACAAAACTTTTAATGATGGTGCCATTCAGGACATCTTTATAGAACTCTACGCTACTTTGAATGCCACTCCAGTAAGAGCCTTCATCTGCACCCAAGAAGTCTACCCCTACCATTTTACCACCCATAATCCCCACCGCAGCGAAAATGACAGACAACATCGGTAAACTGAAAATACCGGCCCAAAGTCGCGGTGAGATTACTCGTTTAAGTGGATCAACCCCGATCATTTCCATACTGGACAGCTGCTCTGTGGCTTTCATTAAGCCAATCTCAGCCGTTAATGCAGAACCTGCACGACCTGCAAACAGCAATGCTGCAACTACAGGTGCTAACTCACGAAGTAAGGTTAACGCAACTGCTGTACCCAGCATCGCTTCACTACCAAAGGTCACCAAGATGCTATACATCTGTAAGCCCAGTACCGCGCCAATAAATAGCCCTGACACCACAATAATAAGCAGTGATAACACCCCAACACGGTACATTTGGTAAACAAATAACCGAACACCTAAAGCAGTGGGCATCGAAAATAAAATTTGTAATAACATCAGGCTGGCAACACCAATGCCGCGAACCCGTTCAATCACGCGTCGACCTAAGAGTGCTATCGCATTCATGCTTGCACCTCAGTATTTAGATATGCCTTATGGCTAAATTGATAATCGACAGGCCCTTCAACTGCACCTGTTAAAAACTGTTTAACAAACGGAGAAGCATTCGCCTGCAATTGTTCAGGCGTGCCTTCACCTTGCACTTTACCTTCAGCAACAACATAGATATAGTCTGCGATCGATAAGGTTTCAGCCACGTCATGTGAAACAATAATTGTTGTTAAATCAAGAGCTTCTCGCAATGATCGAATCAGACGTGTCAGTACACCTTTCACAATTGGATCTTGTCCTGCAAATGGCTCATCGTACATGATCAGCTCAGGATCTAGCGCAATTGCACGTGCCAAAGCCACACGACGGTTCATCCCGCCTGAGAGCTCAGAAGGCATCATCTGTTCTGCGCCACGTAAACCGACAGATTCTAGTTTTAAAGATATAATTTCTGACAGTAAATGCTCAGGCAGCTTGGTATGTGCTCTTATCGGAAAGGCCACATTTTCATAAACCGACATATCGGTAAACAATGCGCCACTTTGAAAAAGCATACCCATACGCGCACGCGCAGCGAATAACTCTTTGCGTGACATTTTCGCAATATTTTGCCCATCAAAAAGCACTTCACCTTGGTCAGGCGTCAATTGACCGCCAATTAAACGTAGTAAAGTGGTTTTACCTGTACCCGATGGTCCCATAATGCCCGTAATTTGACCTTGTCGAATTTTTAAATTGACCTGATCATAAATGACACGTTCCCCTCGCTTAAAGCTCAGGTTTTTGACCTCAATGAGGGCTTGAGCAGTCAGAGGCGCTTGATTATTCATAGCTGTGCGTTTTCCTGCATTTTTTCAGCATGCATACTATAAAGGATTAAAAAACGATATGTTAGCGTATTCCGTGTCTAATTTTGTGCACGAATTGATTTCAGTTGGTTGTATTTATATTTATTTGAACGGCGAAAACAAACTACATAAGATGAAATACTTCATCCATAACGACTATAGACAAAGAAAAGAATGTTGCAAATCAGCAAAAAGAGTCCGAGATAATGTGCCATATTGACCTCTTTCACGTCAGAGAGTGTGACGATTGATTCAACCTCATTATTGTGCATCATTATTATCAATACAATTAAAATATGACTCAGTATACATTTTAATTTATTTTTTTACAGCCGTAGACAAAAAAAAACCAGTGTTTCCACTGGTTTTTTTATTCATTCAGAATTAGTCGTTAAACTTACGACGTGGGCGGTCAAAACCACCTTCAGTACGTGGACGATCTGAATTAAATTCACGCTTCGGACGGTCTTCGCCACCAAAAGTACGCTTAGGACGGTCTTCACCACCGAAAGTGCGTTTTGGACGGTCATCACCAAAAGAGCGTTGTGGACGGTCGCCAAAACCACCTTCACGACGTGGCGCTGGACGATCACCAAAATCACGTTTTGGACGGTCACCAAAAGAACCTTCACGACGTGGTTTATAGTCTACACGGTTACCGCGGTTGTCATCATTCGCGTCAAAACGTGGCTTATCGTTGAAACCGCCTTCGCGACGTGGACGATCAGAGTTGAATTCACGCTTTGGACGATCATCAAAAGAACGTTGCGGACGATCACCGAAACCGCCTTCACGACGTGGCGCTGGACGATCACCAAAATCACGTTTTGGACGGTCATCAAAAGAACGTTGCGGACGATCACCGAAACCGCCTTCACGACGTGGACGATCATTATTAAACTCACGACGTGGACGATCTTCACCACCAAATGATGGACGATCACCACGAGGTTTGTCATCGTAGCTACGACGTGGACGGTCATCACCACCTTCACGACGTTTAAAGTTAGACTCACCTTCGAAACGAGCACGACCGCCGCCATCGCGACCACCGAAACCACCGCGACCACGACCGCCGCCATCACGACCACGACCGCCGCCATCACGACCACGACCGCCGCCATCACGACTACCGCGTGCAGGAGGTGGAGATGGCTCAAGACCTTCAATTTCAGATACATTCAAACGTGCATCTAAGAAATCTTCTAAAGCACGGATTTTACCGCGTTCACGGTAAGTTGCTAAAGTGATTGCTTTACCAGTACGACCCGCACGACCTGTACGACCAATACGGTGTACATAGTCTTCGTTCTTCATTGGAAGACCGAAGTTGATTACGTGTGAAATGGTTGGTACGTCAAGACCACGTGCAGCAACGTCGGTTGCAACTAAAATTTTTGCACGACCTTCACGGATGCTACGTAAACGACGGTTACGCACAGTTTGTGGCATAGCACCATGAAGTGCTACAACTGATAAACCTGCTTCAGCAAGTTCTTCAGCCAACATATCGGTGTCTTCTTGAGTAGAAGCAAATACAACAGCTTGATCTACGTCTTCAGCACTTAACCAATGCGTTAGTAATTTTTTCTTGTGCTCAAAGCCATCAGTCCAGTGTAAAGTCTGAGTGATGTCAGTATTCGTAGAGTGACCAGTTTCGATTGCAATCCGTTGTGGATCATTCATCATGCGTTCAGCAAGTGTAATGATACGACCAGCAAATGTTGCAGAGAACATTAAAGTCTGTTTACGGTTTGCAGCAAGATCGCTAATTGCTTCTAAGTCTTCAGAGAAACCTAGATCTAGCATACGATCTGCTTCGTCAACAATAAGCGCATCAACTTGGTCTAATTTAATTTGACGACGGTTTACAAGGTCAAGTAAACGACCTGGTGTTGCAACAACAACTTGCGCACCTTTTAACTGTTGGATTTGCTTACCAAACGGCATACCACCCATGATCGCTGCAATACGCGCACCTTTCATGTGACGGACAAACCCAATCGCGTCTTGGCTTACTTGCTGCGCCAACTCACGAGTTGGGCAAAGAACCAAGATATTCGGTTGAGTAATTGCTTTCATACGTTCTTTGAACGGAACGAAAGTCTCTTGGGCTGCAAGTGCGTTTAACGTTGGAAGTAAGAACGCTGCAGTTTTACCTGAACCTGTTTGGCTAGATACTAAAAGGTCTTTACCTTCTAAAGCTGCAGGAATCGATTGTTCCTGTACAGGCGTAGGAGAAGTAAAACCTAAGCTTTGTAAAGCTTGTTGTAACGATTCATGTAAAGGAAAATCAGCAAAAGTTTTGCTCATAGAGTATTTCACCCGAAAAATGGGTGCTCCATTAAATATATGGTCTGATGGACATCGGCAAAAAGCGGCACAGCAATAATCGCTGAAAATATAGAATCAGCGGCGATCCGAGAACGACGATGCGTATAACGCACATTTGATTACAGCCGCAACCTGAAGGAATCGCTTAAGCGATTGGGTGGGGCGCGAAATAATGTCCTCTCTTTGGACCGGACGCGCATACACAATGATAGAAGAGAATGTTCAGGTAATGAACGAAATTTAGTGCGTGGGCGGAGTATAGCAGGATATTTTTAAAAGTCACCTCTTTTCGTGAAATTGATACAATATTTTCCTCAAAGATTGAATAAATGCAGGTTTTCACTTTAATTTTTTTGACCATCTAGAAAAATATTGAATAGTATTCTTTGCTCTTTCCTCAACTATCAGCCATATGACGCAATTAATTGTACTAGCTCTTGCTCTAATGCTGCCGTGATTTGACATGCTATCTGACCTGTCATAAACATTAGACACAACAAGCTTAAATAGGTATCTATACACTGGTTAATTTTAACCCGCTTTATTTCTGTATAGCGTGATCTTCATTAAGAGGTAATCAGAATCTGGCACAGCCTATGTTTTACAATCTATAGAGGTTAAAGCCAGAAAGTAAATCACCACAAAGACCTTTATTTTTTTCATCCATATCAAAGAAAAAGCCCTCTTCTGAGGGCTTTTTCAATGTCTTAAAACACAATCTACATGCTATTACTTAGCAGCTTCACCCCAAGCAGGTACAACTGCTTTCATCAGAGGTTTCAACATTTTCATAGAACATGCCAGTACTTGGCCATTTTCCATAGATTCGCTACCACCACGTGCATCAACTACTGTACCGCCCGCTTCTTTCACGATCAACTCACCAGCTGCGATATCCCAAGGCTTTAAGCCAAGTTCGAAGTACGCATCGAAACGACCTGCTGCAACATATGCCAAATCTAATGCTGCAGAACCTGTACGACGGTATTGCGCGCCAGCTTCAGTCACATTTAACAATGAATCAAAATGATTTTTTGCATAAGAAATCACTTCACCATTACGTTTTGCACGGTAAGCATGACCCACAGACATGAATGTATTTTCAAGACTGTCTTTCACGTTTACGCGAATACGGCGTTGGTTCATCATGGCACCACGACCACGACTTGCAGAGAACAACTCATCTTTCACAGGGTCGTAAATCACGCCGTGTTGAGTAATGCCTTTATGTTGAACTGCAATAGAGATACAGAAGTGAGGAACACCGTTAATGAAGTTTAGAGTGCCATCAAGTGGGTCGATGATCCAACACCAATCTGCGTCGTGACCTTTACCTTCTTGAAAACCAAACTCTTCACCAAGGAAGCTGTGATTTTTATAGCTTTTACGTAGGGTATCGATAGCCAATTGTTCCAAATAACGGTCTACACGCGTTACAGGACCATCAATTCCTTTTTCTTCGACTTGTAGATCGAGCTTATGACGATTTTGATGCGCTTTTAAAAGCTCTTGACCGACTAATTGAGCCGCACGCGCAGCCATCACCACCATAGGTTCCATTGAACACCCACTACAATTTGAAGATATTGATAAAGAATAATGCATAAAAGCCCGCGCATCTTATCAAAGATCGGGGCTTTTAGGGAAAAAATGTTTCTAAAATTTAAAAACGGTGCTTAAACCATATGTACAAGTTTTGACCATGCTTGGCGCACCGAGCTTTCAATGCCTTCTGCATCTAATCCTGCCTGATGCAACATTTGCGCATGAGTCGCTTGATGCATAAATGTATCCGCTAAACCAAGATTTAACATCGGTTTCACGATTTGAGCCTGTGCCAAATATTCATTGACTGCACTGCCCGCACCCGCCATTACCGCATGTTCTTCAACCGTAACAAATAAAGCCGTTGATGGTGCTAAAGTCGCTATCATCTTTTCATCAAGCGGTTTAACAAAGCGCATATTCACCACACGAACCGCTAAATCTTGTTCAGCCAATTTATGTGCTGCCTCTACTGCGGCCTGAACACGACTACCAAAGGCAAGAATGCTAATAACGTCGTCTTGGGCATCATTAAAGCTCGCTACAATTTCAGCCTGACCAATTTCCATCGGGGTCATCTGTTGTTGAATCTCAACACCCAAACCATTGCCACGCGGGTAACGCACTGCGGCAGGACCATTGTATAAATAAGCAGTATGCAACATTTGACGACATTCATTTTCGTCTTTAGGCGCCATAATCACCAGGTTCGGTACGGTGCGCATAAAGGCATAGTCATAGGCCCCAGCATGAGTCGGGCCATCTTCACCTACTAAACCTGCACGATCGATACCAAAGGTAACATCTAGATTTTGCAAAGCCACATCATGAATCAATTGATCATAGCCGCGCTGCAAGAAAGTCGAGTAAATGGCCACCACAGGTTTTAAGCCTTCACACGCCATGCCCGCCGCCAAAGTCACGGCATGCTGTTCTGCAATCGCGACATCAAAAAAGCGCTGTGGATACTGTTTAGCAAAACCCACCATACCTGAGCCTTCGCACATGGCTGGGGTAATCGCCAGTAAACGCTCATCTTGTGCGGCTTCATCACATAACCATTGACCAAAGACATCTGAATATTTGGGCGCTGTTTGTGGAGTAGACTTGGCATTTATTTTTGTTATCGCGTGATATTTGATTTGGTCAGCTTCAGCAGGGGCGAAGCCTTTCCCTTTTTTGGTATAGATATGAATTAAACGTGGCCCTTTACGTTTTTTCAACGCGGTAAAGACTTGTGTCAACTGCTCGACATCGTGCCCATCAAAAGGCCCAAAGTAATCAAAACCAATCGCTTTGAATACGTTGTCGGCCGCATCTGTCGCTGCACTGTGTAAACGTGAGTTATAGGTCCATTCAGGGTGTGGCTGTACATAGGCTTCGCCATCTGCTGAAATATTAATGGACTGACCACTTTCCCAAATCGAAGCCAAATGTTTAGCAAAACCACCTGTGCTGCATGAAATCGACATATCATTGTCATTCAACACCACCATCAGGTCCGCATCATGCGCGACTGCATCGTTCATAGCTTCAAAGGCCATACCCGCTGTCATCGCCCCATCACCAATGATCGCGACCACTTCACATGGATTGTTTTGATAACGACGTGCCAGCGCCATACCTAGCCCTGCTGAAATCGCAGTCGAAGAATGTCCGACTCCAAAGGTATCAAACACCGATTCATCACGCGCAGGAAAGGCAGCCAAACCATCTTTAGCACGAATAGTCGTGAGCTGTTCACGGCGGCCCGTCAAGGCTTTATGCGGATAAGCTTGATGACCGACATCCCAAATTAAGCGGTCATTCGGTGTGTTAAAGCAATAATGTAATGCCACGGTGAGCTCGACTACACCGAGGTTTGCACCAAAGTGTCCCCCACTTTGTCCTGCGGCATACAGAATAAATTGACGTAGCTCGTCTGCCACTTGTGCTAATTGACTTTGCTCAAGCGAGCGAAGTTGTTGAGGATGATCAATCGTATCCAACAACGGTGTTACAGGGCGATGAGCTGGTATTTCTGTATACAACATAATATGGCAAAGCCTTCTAAAGCCTGGCAAATCTAGCTAGGTCAAATGGGTAATTCGATCATATCGTCGAATGCTATCACCTTCAATCAGCCATATTTCTAGCGATGCAGTTTTGAGCAGTGCTCTCACTGGGTGTTCGTTTAGTGCAGGTGATTATCCTGAATAATCTTACTATTTATCAACTATTATCGTTCGCTTTATACAAAAAAGAAAATCTTCTGCATAAATTCGTGGATGCAATTCTACCAATGTCGATGCATTACGCTATACTTTAGCCAATTTCTGAACTATTTACAGGTTTAGCTGTGCCTATTGAATTTGTTGCCACATCCCGTTTACCGACTGCTTTTGGTGAGTTTAACATCACCGTATTTCAAGATCCTAAGACCGGTGAAGAACATGTTGCACTCTCAAAAGGTTTGGATCAGCCGATCATTGAACCCGTTTTAGTCCGTGTTCATTCCGAATGTCTCACGGGCGATGCCTTTGCTTCCTTGAAATGTGACTGTGGCCCACAATTGCAAGCCACGCAAAAACTGATTAATGAAGCTGGGCAAGGCGTGATTCTGTATTTGCGCCAAGAAGGTCGTGGCATTGGGCTTACCAATAAAATTCGTGCTTATGCGCTACAAGATCAAGGGCATGACACGGTCGATGCCAACCTAATGCTCAACCTACCTGCCGATGCACGTCGTTATGACATGGTCAGCATTATGTTGGATCATTTAAATATTCAACAAGTCCGTTTGATTACCAACAATCCATTGAAGATTGCAGCACTGCAAGAGCAAGGGATCAATGTGGTGGATCGTGTACCATTGACGGTCGGTTTAAATCCTTTCAATGAAGAATATTTAAAAACCAAACATGAACGCATGGCACACTTGTACAAGAAAGATGATTTTTAAAATTTAATCATTTGCTCTAAGCCTACTTGAAAAAGCCGGTTTAGAGCGCTTCAATCAGATTAGATGGTCATGGAGAAAATACGACTCTCAGGTCGACGGCGTTTTAAATGCAAATCGAACGCCATACAAATGTTGCGTAAAAAGGCTTTGCCCTGCTCAGTCACCCGTATACTGTGTGGTCTAATCTCTAATAAACCATCGTCCCGCATTTCTTCCAGTTGTCCCAAGACCTCAGCCAATTCAGGAAACTGCATACTTGGATCCGCCCACGACGTCTGAAAGCTACACATCAAATTTAAAATGTGACGACGAATCATCAGATCTTCGGCACTTAAAATATGCCCGCGATAGACCGGAAGTTCATTGTTTTCCAGTCGCGCATAATAATCTTCGAGTTTTTTTTCATTTTGCGCAAAGCTATACCAGCTGTCGCTGATCGATGAAATCCCTAAACCAATCATCACTTGAGTTTTCGATGCGGTGTAACCCATAAAATTGCGATGCAGAATGCCTGCCTGAAATGATTGATACATGGCATCACTTTCTAAAGCAAAATGATCCATACCAATTTCATGATAACCTTGTGCAAGTAACTTATTTTTTCCTTCCTCATAGCACTGCCGTTTTATTTCATCTTTCGGCACATCATGATCTTTAAAACCACGTTGCCCATTGCCTTTGATCCAAGGCACATGCGCATAACTATAAAAAGCCAGACGATCTGGGCGTAAACGATTGGTTTGATCAATGGTGTTGAGCACATCATCAAGGTTTTGAAAAGGCAGACCAAAGACCAAATCATGTGAAATTGAGCTATAGCCTATTTCACGTGCCCACTGCGTCACTTGCTCGACATGTTCAAAAGGCTGTATCCGATGAATGGCTTTTTGTACGGTTTCATTATAATCCTGCACTCCATAACTAACACGGCGAAAGCCCAAGTCATACAAGGCTTGCAAATGCTCCCGTGTAGTATTATTGGGATGCCCTTCAAAGCTAAACTCATACTGCTCGGCAATCTCTGCCTGTGCGAGAATGCCTTCAATCAGTTGAGTTAAATGTGCTGGAGAAAAGAAAGTGGGCGTTCCTCCACCCAAATGAATTTCTTTAATGCGCGGCTTTTCTTCAAGCCATTCACAATAAAGAGACCATTCCTTTAAAACGGCCTGAATATAGGGCTGCTCCATCTCATGCTTTTTGGTCACGCGTTTGTGGCAACCACAAAAAGTACAGAGACTTTCGCAAAAAGGCAGATGAATATACAGACTTATGCCTTCAGTCGAATTCGATTCAGCAAACGATGTTTTTAGCGTCTGTTTCCATTGCTCTAAGGCAAACTGCGCCTCTTCCCAATACGGCACCGTTGGATAACTGGTATAACGTGGACCAGGAACATTGTATTTTTGAATCAATGAATCGCGCATATTTACCATCAGCTTTTCCGCATTCAGAAGATGCAGCCTATTCTGCATCGCCAAACTCGGGTCTGTACTGTGGTTATTCTGCTGAGCTTAGAATCAGAATTCAACCTAGCAAATTGGTCAGGTTATTTTTCACATGGCAGCATTTCATTTTTAAATTGCTTCACGACGTCGAATGCTGCGGTAGGACTCTTCGGAAAATATTCTTAATCTTTTTGCTGTTTTATGTTTTGATGTAGGCAGTTTTCATCTTTTCCCATGAGGCTTTTCATGCAGCACCCAACGTCTGCGGATATCCAACGCGTTCGCGAATTTCTCCTCGACTTACAGACTCGTATTTGTGCCGCACTTGAACAACAAGAACGTGCTGGTGGCGGGACTGCGCAGTTTGAAATAGATGATTGGGAGCGTCCTGAAGGCGGTGGGGGGCGTTCACGCGTACTGCAAAATGGCACGGTGATCGAAAAAGGTGGAGTGATGTTCTCACACATCAACATTTCTAAACTCCCTGCTTCAGCGACTGAACGCCATCCGCAAATTGCAGGCGCCAAAGCACAGGCCATGGGTGTTTCTTTGGTGATTCATCCAAAAAATCCAAATGTCCCGACTTCACATGCCAATGTGCGCTTATTCGTGGCTGAAAAAGAAGGTCAAGATCCAATTTGGTGGTTTGGAGGGGGCTTCGATCTCACTCCATTTTACCCAAATGATGAAGATGTGCTGTCATGGCATCAGACAGCGCATGACTTATGTGCGCCCTTTGGCGCTGAAGTCTATGCCGAACATAAACAATGGTGTGATGACTATTTCTATTTAAAACACCGTGACGAACAACGTGGTGTCGGTGGATTGTTCTTTGATGATCTCAATCAATGGGACTTTGAAACCTGTTTTCAATATATTCAAGCTGTCGGCAATGGCTACCTAGAAGCTATTCTTCCGATCTTCCAACGTAACCAAGACAAGCCATATAGCGAAGCACAGCGCGACTTTCAAATCTATCGTCGTGGTCGTTATGTCGAATATAACTTGGTCTATGACCGCGGCACACTTTTTGGTTTACAAACAGGGGGGCGGATTGAATCGATTTTAGTGAGCTTGCCAAATTTGGCCGGTTGGTCATATCGACCTGTATGGGAGGCCGATTCCGCTGAGAAAAAACTGACCGACTTTTACCTGAAACCCCAAGATTGGCTCAAGCTACTCAAATAGACACACAGTCTTACAATTCTATGTCTCCACGCATGCCCTTTTCACTAGATTAGGGCAGCTTATACATTAAATTTTATATATTTCCCGATCAATTCCCCGTAGAATGACCACTACACAAAGCGTCATTTCTTTGCATTTATTAAAGCATTGTCACAGGTTTAAAACAGCAATTGGGTTCTTTTAAGTTCGCAAAAACCGTAAGCTAAATTAAGTCATTTTCAATGTATTCATTTTAATGACATCAATATTTAGTATCCTCCTTTGCTGTTTTCTGAGGTCCCAAACATGTTCGCAAAAAGAGTTAGCTCAACCACCATGGTTCTTTTCTGCTTTGCTATTGTGTTGCTAAGCTCGATCAGTACCACTATTTTTTCTGAAAGTGCGTTTAATGACAATGCATCCATCAGCATCACCGTATTTGCAGGTATTGGCTTAACCCTGACCGCAGCAAAATTATTGTTTGATGCGATTCACAGCATCTGTAATCCATAAGCCGCCTTTCTTTTCTCTGTTGATAAAAAACCACTGAACGCTTTAGCCTGCGTGTAATTTACCGTATATTGAACAGCATTTTCCACATGGATTTGGTGCGATGAACAAACAATTCGCTGTCATTGGCAACCCGATTGAGCAGTCTCGCTCACCTGAACTTCACCATGCGTTTGCACAAAAAATGGGGCTCGACCTCAACTATAGTAAACGTCTTGCGCCACTCGATGGCTTCCTCGCCAACATCCAAGAATTCTTCTCACAGGGTGGCATTGGTCTTAATGTCACTGTCCCGTTTAAAGAACAAGCCTTTGCCGCCTGCACAGTCCTCACTGAACGCGCTAAAATCGCAAAAGCTGTGAATACGCTGTGGATGGTCGATGGTCAATTACATGGTGACAACACCGATGGACAAGGGCTAGTTGATGCCATTCATGCTTTGGACTGGAACTTAGACCAGACTGATGTGCTAATCATCGGTGCAGGTGGTGCAACTCGCGGCGTTATTTATCCACTAGTACAAGCAGGGGTAAAAAAAATTGTGATTGCCAATCGTACCCTTGCCCGTGCAGAGCAACTGGTGAGTGACTTAAAAACAGCTGTACCGCAAGCCGAATTGCAAGCCATCGGCTTAGATGCGCTCGAAGGTCAGTTTGATCTGGTAATTAACGCAACTTCTGCCAGCCTAAGTGGCGATGCTTTAATTCTGCCTGAAGCTTTGCAATTTCAATATGCCTATGAAATGGCCTATGGCAAACCCTCTACCTTTTTAGATCAAGCCAAGGCTCGCGGCGTACCCACCTCGGAAGGCTATGGTATGCTCGTGGGTCAGGCGATTGAATCTTTTTCCATTTGGAATGGTGTAAAACCGAACCTGAAAGATTTTTTATAAGCACAAATAAAAAAGAACCTCCGCAGAGGTTCTTTTTTTCAGATTAGTTCATGTGTTTTTGTACGGCTTTATAGGTCTCGTAATAGGTCGAGTCGCTAAAGAAGTCGTCATGTTCAAGCTTCAAACCTTGCAACGATTTTTCTGTCAATTGACCTTTTAAGTCATCTGCAAATGCTTTAGCAAAGACGTGTGCAGACTGAGTCAAATATGCAGTTTGCTCTTGGTCAATCTCATAGGTATCGGTGAATTTGTCTTGATAGACCTGAGCAAAAACCGCTTGCTTGGTTTTGTATTTCTTCGCCAAATCCTTCCATTGCTGATTTTCTTGTACATCTTCCAGTGCATCATTAACGATATTGGCGATACTTTCTCCCAGCTCATCAAAGTCTTGTTCGTGCTGTAAAGCATGTTTTTGACGTAGCTGAGTCAGACGCTTAAGTGCTGCACCCTTCGGCTCTGCAACATCCATGAACTCATAGGCATACACTTCTGAAATTTCATTGATGGTCGCTGAGCTATAGTAACGAATATACTCTGGACGTTGTGCGGCAAACATCAAAGCAAATACCGCTTGATACGCTTTAACTTCAGAATGATGACGTGCATAGCTTTGCTGCGCTGCCTGCTGGTAATAATCTGAAATAGCCTTAGGTAATTCTGTTGTACTTGATGATGCGCTCTCTACACTTGATGAATCTGCACCTAACGGGCCCAGCATGCCTTTCACTACATTTTCCAGCAGTGAACCTTTAGATACTTCCTCAATCGATTTGGCATTTCTTAAAGCTTGACGGTCAATGGCGGTCGCACTGCCATAATTAAACACCTGATTGGTGCTCTTAATTTGTAGCTTACCAATTTGCTCATCGCTAATCACAATGTTGTAATCCATGTTTTGCGCACGACCTTTTTGGTCGAGTCCAACATCCATCACAAACGGTGAACGCTCGCTACCCAGCTGTGCCATGATCGGTGTAATTTCAGCCTGATGTTTTTGCCAAAGTTGTTTAAAGCTTTGTGCGTCTACCAGTTGCTCTGTTTGATACGCGCTAAAGAGTGGTTTCAACTCTTCCAAAACATTGGTCGCTGCTTGTCCAAAAGTCTCTTCATCTATAGATTCATTGGTTACTTTAGGTGCAAGTACATCAATATCTTGATAATCACGGCATGCGGTCACTTTACCAATAGGAATGTTCTTGCTGTTGATGAGCGCATCGCAAGCTTCTTCAGATAGCGTATTTGGTGCTGCAGAAGCAGTCACTTCAGTTGCTGTCTCATCAGCATCTTCTGTCGCGGCCTGCGCATAAGCCACATCTGCTGCTGCATCAACCGTAGCATCGGCAGCGGCATCTACAACAATGTCTTGTTCATCGCTCTGCCCATAACCACTCAAGTTCTGCATTTTTTGGTTCACCAAATGACTGACACGTTCGAGTGAATCATAGGCTGGGTCTTCACTTGCGCTACTTGCAGCAATCTCTGCTTCTTTCGCCGCCTGCATTGCATCTTCCGCTGCGCTTGGTGTTTTTGCAGCATCCTCAATCAGACGCTCAGCATCAAAAGCTTGTATCTGCTGGGTATAGTGCAGTTTATTGACGTATTCAAACAAGCCCAATTGTACTTGTGCTGTTTCTAAGTCACCCATATAGCGAATTTTTTTGCTTAGGCCTGCTTCTTTTTCTGACTTGCTTAAATCAACACTATGCACTTGATTTGGCTCTGCCAAAGCATATGGCAGTGCATTCATTTGCTTTAAATATTCTGCAAACTTTTTAAAATCAATATGACCGAATGCGTCTTTATGCTTAGAAAAGTCAATATAGGCAAAGCGATCCTGACTTTCACGGTTTACCATAAACGGCATAAAGGCAAAGTAGTTGGTGTAAAATTTATAGTCATTAAAATCAACCACCATCGGCAACTGTGCTTGCACTTGTAAGGTTGGTTTTTGATAACTTAACTGCAAAGTCAATGCTGCCAATTTTTGACGGAAATGCACAGAGCCCTGATAACTAAACTGTAAGTCATTGAGTAAATTTACCAAAGATTCTGCGATTTGAACCTTAGCAGAACGTGATTCACCACTGCCATACAGCGATGCATACGGATTTTGTTCACGTGCAAGTGCATCATATAAGGCTTGTTTTTCTTTGGCCGTAAAAGAAATTTTTTGATTTTTTAATAGTTGATCTAATTGTTTTTTCAACTCTGGATCTAAGTTCGTCCCATTTGACTGAGTATTCGACTTAGAATTTAGCTTGGACTCATTAAAATTAAAGTCAGATTGAATAGAGAACTGACCTTTAAAATCATAGCTGGCATTTTCAAACATGGCATTAAGGCCTTGCGTGGCTTGTTGCCCGAGCTGCTGATCTGAAGAGGCATTGGATTTAATGACATGCTGAGTACACCCACTGATACTCAAACCCAATAAACAAAGTGTTATATATTTTAAGCGCATAATACTTGCTGAAAACCTGAGTTAATTATAGTTTATTAAAAAAGTACATGATCAAAAGACCATCGAGTCAGTGTAACAGAACTGTCTTTTTAGATTGATGATTTTATCTACAAATTCGCCTTTCTGACATTTTCTCAAGTCGGATCTATCAATGTATTTTGATACGATGTATGAATAATGAAATGATCGATTTAAATAATCCAATACTATTTCTAAATTAGGATTACACACATGCCTGCATATAAAGCTCCCTTACATGATATTCGCTTCTTAATGAATGAAGTGCTGGACTATCCTGCACATTATCAAACCCTATCGAATGGTGAAGCTGCCGACGCTGATACGGTAGATATGATCTTAGAAGGCGCAGCAGATTTTTGTGAAAATATTTTATCTCCCTTAAACCAATCGGGCGATGAAGAAGGTTGTACCTTCGACAATGGTGAAGTGAAAACACCAAAAGGCTTCAAAGACGCTTACGACCAGTTTGTCCAAGGTGGCTGGCAAGGTTTGTCTTTCCCTGAAGAATTTGGCGGTCAGAACCTGCCTCAATCTTTAAATCTGATTAAATCGGAAATGATGGGCACCGCAAACTGGTCTTTCCAAATGTACCCAGGTTTAAGCATCGGCTGTATGAACACCATTTTACAGTTTGGTACAGACGAACAAAAAAATCTGTATATGCCGAACTTAGTGGCAGGTACATGGTCAGGTACCATGTGTTTAACTGAACCTCAGTGTGGCACCGACTTAGGCCAAGTAAAGACCAAAGCAGAATTAAATGCCGATGGCACTTATAACATCTCAGGCACCAAAATCTTCATCTCTGCAGGTGAGCAAGATTTAACTGAAAACATCATTCACATCGTACTTGCTCGTCTTCCAGATGCACCTACAGGCACCAAAGGCATTTCACTGTTCATTGTGCCTAAATTCTTGGTCAATGCAGACAGTAGCCTTGGTGAACGTAACCCTGTGACTTGTGGTTCAATTGAACATAAGATGGGGATTCGCGCTTCTGCAACCGCAGTGCTGAACTTTGACAATGCTGTCGGTTACTTGATTGGTGAGCCAAACAAAGGCTTACATGCCATGTTTACCTTTATGAACACCGCACGTATCGGTACAGCAATTCAAGGTATTGCACATGCTGAGCTTTCTTTCCAAGGTGCACTTCCATATGCCAAAGAACGTATGTCGATGCGTGCACTTTCTGGCAAGAAAGACCCTGAAAAAGTCGCTGATGCCATTATTCATCACGCTGACGTTCGCCGTATGTTGCTGACACAAAAAGCGATTGCTGAAGGCGGTCGCTCAATGATTTATTACGCAGCGCAAATTGCCGACAAAATGGCAGATGCGCTTGAACGTGGCGATACTGCTGCATTTGAAGCACATGATGATCACTTAGGATTCTATACCCCAATTTTAAAAGGCTTCTTAACTGAATTAGGCTTGGAAGCTGCAAACCATGGTATGCAAGTCTATGGCGGTCATGGCTACATTAAAGAATGGGGCATGGAGCAAATTGCACGTGATGCACGTATTGCGACATTATATGAAGGCACAACAGGTGTTCAAGCACTGGACTTAATTGGTCGTAAAGTACTTCTGACCTCTAAAGGTAAAGTGATTCGCGACTACACCACTGAAATTTTAAAATTCTGTGGCCAACAGGCACGTAACAAATACATGCGTCGTTTTGCATGGGACTTAACCAAAGTATGTGCACAGTGGAATGCCTTAACTGTTCGCATTATGCTTGCAGCTCGTAAAGACCGTGACGTGGTATCTTCAGCTTCTGTCGATTTCTTGATGTTCTCTGGCTATGTGATGATGGCGTATTTCTGGGCACAACAAGCGGCTGTGGCTTCAGAAAAACTGGCTTCTGGTGATGGCAAAGAATCTGCTGAATTCTATAAAGCGAAAATTAAAGTCGCTGACTTCTACTTCGACCGTTTATTGCCACGGACCCAAGGTCATGCCGAAGCAATGGTCAATCCTTCAAAAACCATGACTTCTTTAGCACCTGAACACTTTAGCTTTGACTACTAATTAATAGTGTCAAAATGATAAAAAGAGCGCCTAGGCGCTCTTTTTATTTCTTGGTCGACCTTACAATTCAACTGTCCTGCAACTTCGCAGTTGCTATTGTTTTCTGTCCACATGTTTAAAAAATCATTTAACAAAAAAAATAATATAAAGATTCAAATACATCAGAAAAAAAATATGATCAGCGTTCAAATATCAATAAAGGAAATAACAATGTTAAAAATGTATAAGCTGAGCTACTATATCTTTCCGCTCATGCTGGGCTTTTTATCAATGGACACTATTGCGGCAATCAATGTTTATGGTCCAGGTGGGCCAGCACCAGCGATGCATGAAGCAGCGAAACAATTTAAAAATAAGACAGGGATAGATGTCCATGTAACCGCTGGTCCTACTTCACAATGGGCCGACAAAGCCAAATTCGATGCCGACGTCATCTATAGCGGTTCGGAAGCCATGATGTCAGATTTCGAAAGCGTATTTGCCAACAAAATCGTAAAGGACTCAATTGAGCCACTCTACTTACGCCCTGCCGCCATTTTAGTCAGAAAAGGTAATCCCAAACATATTCAAGGGTTTAAAGACCTAAGCAAACCAAACACTAAAGTTTTGGTCACACATGGCGCAGGCCAAGTGGGCATGTGGGAAGATATTGCGGGTAGAACCGGTAATATTCAGCTCACAAAATCATTCCGTAAAAATATCGCCATGTATGCACCCAATACAGGCGCAGCGAAAAAAGCATGGGAAGCGGACAGCAGCTATGATGCATGGTTAGTGTTTAATATTTGGGGGGTCAGTAATCCAGACATTGGGCAAATTATTCCGATCGAACCTGAACTGGTGATTTACCGTGATGCAGGTATCGCCCTGACACAACACAGTCTAAAAAATCCTGAAGCGAAAAGTTTTATTACGTTTTTAAGTTCTGCTCAAGGCAGTGCGATTTTTAAACAGTTTGGTTGGAACAAATGAGTGCTTAATTTTAATCTTTTTTCCACATAAAAGATCAGTTTCCAATCTTAAATACTAGAACTTTTAACAAGTAAATTGGACATAAAAAAGAGCGCCACGGCGCTCTTGATTGAAAAAATATAACTACTGAACCTCGGCCAAAAGCGCCTGTGCTGCCATTTTACCCAAAGTGTTTGAGGCCAAAGGACTATCTCCTGTAATTAACTTACGGTCTTGAATACACTGTCCCGACATCTCTTTATTGACCACTTCGACACTCAACTTTTCTAAGCGATCTGCCAGCAACCATGGTAATTCCCCCGGCATATAACCAATGTCTAAGTTTGCCCCTTGGTCGAGTGCGTCGGGGAACACACACATTTTATAGCCTTTAAAAATATAGTTTTCAGGGGTTTCATTAACCGCGGCAGCCAATAAGCCTGCTGGCCCATGACACAGCGAAATGACAAATTTATCTTTTGCCACCGCCCACTTCAGTAAGGTTTTTAAGTCTTCACTGTCAGGTAGACCAATTAAAGCACCATGCCCACCGGGAATAAGGACAGCCAAATAGGGAGAGTCATCACCTAAACTATTTTTCAGTACATCTGCCAGTTTTAAAGGTTTCTTAAATTGGGCTAAGTATTTTTGGAATGTTGCAGGCACAACAGCATCTTCATGGGGCATCGCCCACATTTCAAGTTTAACTGGATTGCCGGATAACGTCGCAATATCAATGTCAAAGCCCGCGCGGTCTAAATGATACATAGGCAGTAAAGTTTCTACTGGGTGGTTGCCTGTGGAGAAGAACTTGCCATTTTTCATCAGTAGATAACGCTCATCGCTTGCGACCATCAAAACTTTTTTATGCCCAATATAGGGTGTTGGATAGTCAGTTCCATCGAAGTCGGTTTTACTGGCGGTATATTGGGAAAGTGAATAAGGTGATGGAAAAAACGCATTATCTTCAGCTAAATCAGGGCTTGGATTACGGTCTTGGCTGGTCTGTGCCATGCTGATTCTCCTTTATTATTGCTTGGTTATTTTCAGTTTTACGAAACCTAGAGTTCTGTACCACAGCTCATTTATTCAGCATAACAAAGTTTCAACGTGGCTCTGTTTTAAGATGTAAATATAAGCTTGCCTATATGACAAGATAAACATTTGGACAATAAAAAACCCCGACATCCTGTCGGGGTTTTTCGTATTAAGTGCTGAGGTACGACAGGAGTCATACCTTCGTCCTTGAGCTAATCTTTATTGTTATTCTATTGGAGCATCCTGCTCTCTATGGTTCTATATTAAAAAACTTACATGCAGGCGTATAGGCGCAAAAAGCGGGAATTGATGTAAGCTAATTCGTACAAATTAAATAGAATTCATCTTATTATAAATTTTAAGACTTCCATAAAAATCTAAAAATACTCAGGATTAATCAATGATCACTTATGGTATCTACGGATATGAAATTACAAAAACTGCTGAATTAAAGGGTTTCAAACTGATCCCACGCTCTCAAAACCATAGAGAAGTTAAAAAATTAGCCGCAGATCGAGATCATTATCATTTAACGGGATTTCTTGAAATAGATGAAAATCAAATTTTAAATCAACACACTTTAATTTTTGATTTACAGGGTATCTTATCTTTTATTGATCAAAAGAATGTGATTATTACCCATCCCTTACGCCCGCATGAAACCGATCAAACATTAGATCAAGACTATCCCTTAAAAATTACTTTTATTGGACGATTAAATGGTATTGGGTCTTTGATTTTAAGAGATACAGTTAGCCCTGAATCTAGAAAAGATTGTATACAAAAAGCTCTCAATAATTTGAAAGAGTCTGACCAAAACCAAGGAGTTTTTCGTAGTGCTTTTTTTAAATCTATAGAGCCGTTTAGAGGCAGTGAGAGCTTCATTGATGTAAATTATTATCTGCTTTTTTCTGCATTAGAATCATTAAGTCGATATCATCTTGATGATTATGATTCAAAGAATGTCTCCACTCCTATTGCAAAATTTCTTAAGCCATATAACTTTGATATATCTCAAGACAATGTCAAAAATTTAACACAATCCGTTTCCACATATACCCATTTACGCAATGCTTTATTTCATAATGGAAAATTGGAATGTGAGCCAAATATAAATGGAACATATATAAAACTCGAAATGTCAGAATATTATGCTAATTTCAGTATGCTAGTCCCACTGGTGATGTTGAAATATATCGGCTTTGATGATGGTTATACTAATTGGAATTCTTGGCTTGATCGAATGCCATTTAAGTAATCATCCAAGTTAAAAAATTGGCTTGAGATCTTCACTCAAGCCATGATGGCAACTCACACAAGCATGGCTTTATAAAACTTAGATAAATTCTTCCAACACTGAGTTTAAAAATACATGCCCTTGCTCGGTACATGCTAAGCGCATGGCATCATCCACCATTAATTTTCGACTGCGTAGTGAGTCTAACGTTTCAGCCAAACTATCCAGATTCAAACCTGTACGCTGCGCATAATATTCAGCTGCAACCCCATCATTTAAACGCAAAGCATTCATCATAAATTCAAATGGAAGTTCGTCGGCTTCAATTCGCTTAAACTGTACATGCTCCGCAGGGACTTTCGCCAAATAGTCTTTGGGTAAACGAGTTTTTTGGAACCGATAAACCCCATCTGGCTGGGTCACTTTGGCATGTGCACCAGCCCCAATTGCTAAATAGTCGCCAAACTGCCAATAATTCAAATTATGCGCGGAAGGCTGCTCTTTACGCCATGCCGAAACTTCATAATTGATAAAACCCTGCGCTTTTAAATAAGCTTCACCTTGGGCTTGAATCTCTTCAAGCACATCGTCCACAGGTAAGACAGGCTTGGTTCTAAAGAACACGGTATTCGGTTCAATCGTGAGTTGATACCATGAAATATGGGTTGCACCATTGTCCACGGCCAGCTTTAAATCCAGTAAAGCTTGTTCTAAAGTTTGCTCAGGTAAACCATGCATCAGGTCGACATTAATGCGTTTAAAGCCTGCATCACGCGCAAGGTCAATCGCAGAAATCGCATCGGTATTGCTGTGAATTCGTCCCAATTTGGTTAAATGTTCAGTATTAAAACTTTGAACCCCTATCGATAACCGATTGATACCAACCGCCAAATAATCGGCAAAAGGATCATGTTCGACTGTACCTGGATTGGCTTCTAAGGTAATTTCACAATCCACCTCAAAAGGCAGTAGTGCTTTTAACTGGGCAAATAACCATTGATACCCTTGCGCTGAAATCAAAGACGGCGTTCCGCCGCCAATAAACACACTATGAATATGACGCCCTTGAGCAAACTCGAGTTGAGTTTTAAAGTCTTCCACCAAAGCATGTAAATATTCTTGCTCTAGATCTAAAGACAGTTTGCCATCTGGCACCGCATGCGAGTTAAAGTCGCAATAGGGACACTTACGCACACACCACGGCATGTGAATATATAAAGACAACGGAATATTTGCAGGATGTAAATCAGTCAAGGAAGAGACTCTAAAGCACAGCGGTAATCTTGCATATTTTAACATGACTGCATCAAGACACTTATGAAATCTGTGTCTATTTGGATTAGACTGATAAAAAGAAAAGAAGAATGAATGGTTTAAAATGATGAAAATATCGAGCCACTTGCTGTTTATGCTACCACTGGCCTTTGGTATTGGCATTGCTATGACTTTTCAAACGGCGCTGAATACACAGCTCAGAGAATATTTTTACTCTCCACTACAAGCCGCATTGTTATCCTTCTTCATTGGAACCTGCGTTTTAGCACTTTTGGTTGTACTCCAACCTGTGGACAAACCGCAGTTACATGATTTTTCCAATATTCCATGGTACTTATGGCTCGGTGGTTGCTTAGGGGTTTATGCCATCAGTATAAGCATCTATACTGCGCCTAAATTAGGCTTTCTCACGTTTTCAGGTTTGGTTATTTTTGGACAAATCCTGACCTCGATGATTTTTGACCACTATGGTCTACTTGGTACCGAAAAAACCCCTGTCAATTGGCAGCGTTTACTTGGTGGCGTCGTAATTTTTATTGGTGTGCTTCTCACTTTACAACGCTGAATTTATTTAGACCAAGCACATGATGAATATGAGTAATTTTTGTGTCGACTACAAGTAAAATCACGTCCCATCGTTTCGAATTAAAAAAGTTATTGGTGTTAATGCTGCCCATCCTGATCACGCAGTTTTCTCAAGCGGGTCTCGGGTTGATTGATACCATCATGGCGGGACATTTATCTCCTACTGATTTAGCCTCGATTGCCGTCGGTGTCGGTTTATGGATACCAGTGATGTTGCTGTTCAGTGGCATCATGATTGCGACAACACCATTGGTGGCTGAAGCCAATGGTGCACGTACCCCTGAAAAAATCGCCACCATTGCCCGCCAATCCCTTTGGGTGGCCTTTATTTTGGGGAGCATTGCGGGTTTAATTTTACAAAGCATGCCGCTCTTACTGCCACTCATGGGTGTACCTGCAAACTTACTGCCGAAAGCCAGCCTATTTTTACATGCCATTGGCTTTGGCATGCCTGCGGTGACTATGTATGCAGCACTGCGTGGATACTCTGAGGCACTCGGCCATCCACGTCCTGTGACCGTCATTAGCTTAGCGGCCTTGGTTCTTTTGGTTCCACTGAACTTTGTCTTTATGTATGGTTTCGGCCCGATTCCAGCACTCGGTTCAGCAGGCTGTGGATTTGCCACTGCAATTTTACAGTGGATCATGTTTTTCACCTTAGCCGCTTATATTTTTAAAGCCTCGGCATATCAAAAAACTCAAGTGTTTAGCACTTGGGAGAAGATGGATCGCTACTGGATTGAGCGTATTTTAAAACTTGGTCTACCCATTGGCTTAGCTATTTTCTTCGAAGTCAGTATTTTTAGTACCGCTGCAATTATTCTCAGTCCATTGGGTGAAACCATTGTGGCGGCGCATCAAATTGCGATGTCGGTCACCTCTCAGTTGTTTATGATTCCGATGTCCCTTGCCATCGCCTTAACCATTCGTGTTGGGACCTACTATGGCGAAAAAAACTGGGAGGCTATGCGAAAGGTTCAAAAACTCGGACTGGCGACAGGTACAGTTTTGGCACTGATGACCATGCTGCTGATTGCACTGTTTCGTCCTGAAATTGTGGCGATTTATACCTCGGATCATGAAGTATCAGAAGTTGCGATGTATTTACTGCTGTTCGCACTCGCCTACCAGCTGATGGATGCTTGGCAAATTAGTGCCGCAGGCTGTTTACGCGGCATGCAAGATACCAAAGGCCCAATGTGGATCACAATGGTCGCCTATTGGATCGTGGCTTTCCCAGTCAGTATCTATTTGGCACGCTACACCAACATAGGTGCAGCAGGTGTTTGGATTGGACTGATTGTCGGTTTAAGCGTGGCGTGTGCCCTGCTCTTGCTCAGACTTTATAACAACAATAAACGCCTCAGTCAGGACTATCCATAAGTCATGCATGGCACTGAATAGGAAGGAGGCCGTTTCTTCTCCTATTCCAGCTATTTTACTGCTGTGCCAAAGCGTCTTTCAGACCTTGTGGCACTTCACTTTCATCCTCAACGTCTTTAACCACCACTTGCCCAACGATCACCTCACTACCATTAAAGGTCATGGTAGGTGAACCATACAGACTATAGCCTTCATTGAGTGCTTGGGTGACGCGCGCACAAAAATGCACATCATCCTTGCCTGTAAAATAACGATAAACTTTCATTTATTTCATACTCAAAATTTTTTGCACAGTGTAACGCGATTTTTAAATACAAAAGCATCCTGTGTGCAATTCACTCAACTGACCACTATTATTTAAATAGAAACATCAGCTTAACAATTTAAAGTAGGCAGTTTTGCATTTGTCGCCTATGATCAAATCTGAGATGTAATGAAGATGCCCCGAGGAATATCGCATGGCAAATACGACTCGTACGCCCGGTCGTCGCTTTATGAAACTTGCCAGCATGACGGCAAGTATCGCAACCAAGACTGTGACCAATTCAATTAAAAACTTCAATGCCGATGAAGATAAAAAAAATGCGGCGCGCAGTCAGCTTTTTCAGGACATTGGACTTCAAATTGCAGACACCTTAGGTGAAATGAAAGGTGCCGTGATGAAAGTCGGGCAAATTGCATCTCAATACAAAGATATTTTCCCGCCTGAAGTGGCACGTGCGATTAGTAAATTACAACGTCAAGCGCCTGCGATGCCTTTTCAAGAGATCAAAGCTCAAGTTGAAAAAGAACTCGGCAAGCCGCTCAATCAAATTTTTACAGCCTTTGAAGAACAACCCTTTGCCGCGGCCTCCATTGGCCAAGTGCATAAAGCCACTTTACCGAGTGGTGAGCAAGTTGTGGTTAAAGTTCAATATCCGGGTGTAGAAGAAGCCTGTGAAAGTGACTTAAAACAAGTACGTTTAGCGCTTCGCTTGATGGGTGTGCTCAAAATTGACCGTAAGCTGCAAGATCAACTCTTTATAGAAATTCAGGACAGTTTAGACAACGAACTAAACTATCAAATAGAAGCGCAAAACTTAGAGGTCGCACGTACCTTTCATCAAGCTTTAGACCCTAAAATTATTATTCCTCAAGTCTATAAAGACTATTCAAGCCGCCATATTTTAACCTTAAGCTTAGAGCACGGCGAAAGCATTGAAACTGCCAGTACATGGTCACAAGACACACGCAATGAACTGGGGCGTCGTTTATTTCGTGCCATTGGCCGTGAGATTTTCTTCTTAAAGCGCTTCCACTGCGACCCACATCCGGGCAACTTTGCTTTCCGAGAAGATGGTAGCGTGATCGTATATGACTATGGCGGTGTAAAAACCCTATCGACTGAAATCGTGATGCATTTTAAGCAGCTGATTCAAGCAGCGCGCGACAGTGATATCTTGGCCATGGAACAGCAACTGACTGCTTTGCACTCTATGTCTGAGCAAGGCAAGTTCCCTGCCGAACTGTATGAAGCATGGTTAGAAGTGCTCATGCGTCCACTGACCACTTTGTATGACTTTGCCGAAAACTCAGCGCATCATGATGGTATTGAACTGGTCAAACCATCGCTAAAATACTGGGATGTGTTTAAACCCTCACCCGATACACTAATGGTCAATCGCACAGTCTCAGGACATTATTGGAACCTGATTCATCTCAAAGTGCACGACAATCTCAATGATCTATTTGAAGAGTTGGTGTCACCTCCTGCCTAAATAAGAACTGCAGGCACGATAAAATCACTACAACTCAATAAACCCAGTTACATAAAGTCACTGGGTTTGTTTTGACTTATTTATTGTTATATTATAACATTTCAAAATAACACATTTAAGGAGAAGTCTATGCGTGCCAATATTCATCCAGAGTATCGTGAAGTTCTGTTCCACGACACCAATGCCGACGCGTTTTTCGTGATCGGCAGTACCTTACAAAGTCATCAAACTCGTGAGTATGAAGGCAAGGCTTATCCTTACGTCAGTTTGGATATTTCAAGTGCGTCACATCCGTTTTATACCGGTGAGCAACGTCAAACCAGTAATGAAGGTCGTGTTGCAAGCTTCAATAAACGTTTCGCGCGTTTCAAACGCTCACAATAATTTCATTTTTCTTTAAGCTATACGCGTTATAGTAAAGATATCAAGAAGCCTAAGACCTCCTCCAGCTTAGGCTTCTTTTTTATGCGTTCTTTTCTGGTTCTGATTTTGACCAGCTTTTTTCTTAATGTTTAAGCACACTATCCAACAGATAAAATCCGATCCCAAGCACAATGACACCCACCACTAAACTCGACAGTGCATAACTCAAAGCCAGCACTGTTTGTCCCTGTCTAAATAACTGAAAAGTTTCGAGGCCAAAACTCGAAAATGTCGTAAAACCGCCCAATATGCCCACCATCAAAAATAAACGCGCTTCTTGTTGTAGTACTGGAAACTTCTGGCTAAAAGCAAAGAAAATACCCGCAGCAAAACAACCGACGATGTTGATCCACCATGTCGGCCATGGAAAACTCATACTGGGTTTAAACAACCATAATCCGGCACCGTAGCGTAAACAGGCTCCTATTCCCCCCCCCATTGCCACCAAGATCCAATTCATTGACCTATCCTATTCTTTACAAAATGCGGTATGGATAAGTCCGAAGTTATCCACAGTTCATCAACTATAATGCTATTAAACCTGAATCAATCCTCGCACTTCAAGGTTTTTTAACATCGGTTGTTGATCCTTACATATCTTCTTGTCTCACTCTCATAGTGAGCATCAGCATTCAAACTCACACATGCTTTACATGGGATATTGAAAACCCACCATCGCCGAATATCTTTACTTCACCCTAGTGTGCTCTATGACCAAGACAACATAGATTCCCAAAATCACTAGCATCCGTTCTTCATGCAAAACAGACGGTTTTATCTCAGGTAAAAACTCCCAATCGTGCAGTTTTTGGGTATGATGTGGACATAAATTTAGTCGGAAATAGACGCATGGCACAGGTATTATTGGCTCAGCTTGCAGCGGGCGAAGCAAAATTTTCAGATGTATTGGCTTTTATTGAAGCAGCCTATACACATACACCAACTGCATTTAAAAATGGTTTGCAGCACAATGCGGCAACTGAAAACCAAGGCAGCGCAAAAGTGTTTTCGTTTGCACAACTTCAAGGTCTCGATCAAACGCAAACTTTAAGCCTATTTGCAGAACACTATGCTTCTGTTTTAGCCACACCTGATGCAACAGATCATCAAAATATTCGTCAGTTCATGTTGAATGGATGGGACGGTATTGAATTTGACGGTACGGCATTAACTGCAAAATAAAGATAAAAAACCACGTTCAAGTTACTTGAGCGTGGTTTTAAACAAATACAAGATTAATTTTATTATCAGATATTTATAAACACTATTAACATTGATACACCTATAAGCATCCACAGATTTGACCAATAGGTTTCACGTGGAGCAAGACGTCATATGGGTGTTAATCAACTATAAAACATTAAAACAGCACGATGAAGTAACCCAGCGCTACTTTCACATTACCCCTTTACCCGTTCAATCCATTGGATTGAGTTGACCCGAAATACTTCACACGCACCATCGCCCGTATCAGTCGGGGTTAAGGATGAGGTCCAGACCATATCTTTGTCTTTAATTTCAACCAACTCACCTTTTAAACGAACCAAATCACCACGTTTCACGTGTTTAATTTGTTTAGCAATTTCTGGGTTGGCTGGAATAATGTGCATATTCGACACCATTTGCATAGCTTGCTCGGCAGGCACAGGCAAACGATCGATTTTCCAGTTGAGATAACGGTCGTATTGATTCACCGTAATATGGCGTGCAATTTCAGGTTCAGCAAATAAGCCCCAACTCACGGCGTAGTCAATCGGAGAGAATTTGGCTTGTGCATCATCCGAATACATTTTAGAACCTAAAATTCGAAAATCACCTTTAAACGGTTTCAATACCGAAATCGATTGATCTTTAGAGGTCGGCGCTAAACCTTTGGCAATGTTGTAATCCACAGTGGCACTTGCACTGATGGGCAACAGCAAACTGCTGAGTAAACCGAGCAGGATAAATTTAGATTTCATTGCAAACCTCATTCCCATCGACCTAGGAAAATACGAACCAATTTCATCTTAGTCCAGTTTCCTGAAAAGAAGCTTATGAACTTAGTAACATTGTGAACGAATTATGCAGTCTACTTTTAGCCACAGCACTTTTCAGTTAGGCTAGAGCTGAAGAACAGAGCCCCAAAAAACAATCATGCTTTATAAATACTATCAACAGCACATCTTTCCGCATGTCCTGAATCAGGTCATGCAAGTACCAAGCTTAATGGACAAGCGCCGCGAACTGCTTTTGCCAATTCAGGGAGGGGTATTGGAAATTGGTTTTGGTACAGGACTGAATCTACCCTTTTATCAAAATGTCGATACTGTCTTTGCCCTTGAACCCAGTCCTGAAATTTATCATTTGGCTTTAGAGCGGGTACAAACAGCAGCATTTGAAGTGCATCATGTACAAGCCCGTGCGGAAAAGCTGCCTTTTGCTGACCAGACCCTTGAGCATGTGGTCAGTACATGGACTCTGTGTAGTATTGCTGAGCTAGAACTGGCTTTGGCGGAAATATTACGCGTGCTCAAACCGGGTGGCACCTTACATGTAGTCGAACATGTATTAAATACAAATAACCTTTATATTCAACGTCTACAACACTTACTCACACCTGTGCAAAAGCGTTTAGCCGATGGTTGCCATCTCAATCGAAACATTGAACAGGCCTTAAAAGCAGCAGGTTTTAATTTGATAGAACAACACTACTTTTATGCCGAAGGTATTCCTAAACTCGGACAATTGATGTTTTTTGCACGTGCTCAAAAGCCACACTCAAGCGATGGGTCATGATAGTCATGTAGAAGGTATCTGTTCTATATCAAGCAAGATACTTTCATGGGTAGACATTATCAAGCTTATTCGATCGTATCGAAGTCGATGCGGACCGTTTCAAAACGAACCCGCCCTGCTTGAATCGCTTGCGCAATGGCAACTTGTCCTTTGGTTAACCTCGCCCCACCGCTTTTAATATCAATGAGAACAATTTCAATATCCTCTGGTCGCCCTTCACCATCTCGTAGGTCGGTATAACCATCAAAGACCACATAGTCGACAGGATCACCCAAAAACTTGGCATCACTGGGTAAGTATTCAAACTGCGGCATAATCGGTGCCAGTTGCTCCGCCATTTTACCTTTGAGCACTGCACGACTGGTATTGACACTGCGCTTTTGTGCTTGAGCCAAAGCCTGCTGATGCTCTAGTTCTAATTCGGCAATGTAGCGCTCATATTCTGCTTTGATGCGTCCATTTCGGCTGTGACTTAAAATAAGGGTGGTCAATACCACACCAATTGCTGCACCGATCAACATTGCCATCCATATGGACATGGTTCTTTCCTAATTTTGTGCTACAGGTAGCAAGATTTAAACTTACAACTTTGGTTTGGTGTCATATGCGACACACAAAAGAATGATATGCTAGGGGTGAGCAGAATAAAATCATTTAAGGTCATGAAAACGATATTAATCGCCAACCAAAAAGGTGGCTGTGGCAAAACGATAACCGCAATCAATTTAGCTTCGGCACTCGCACAAAAAGGTTATAAAGTGGCTTTGGCCGATGCCGATAATCAAAAATCTGCTCGTCAGTGGTTAAAACAGCGTCCAGAGCAAGTGGCGCATATTCAAAGTTTAGATTGGCGCCATGAGAAATCGATTGGTGAAGTGCCTAAAAATATTGAATATTTAATTATCGATGCACCAGGTGCACTGTCTGGTGAGCATGCCGAACAACTGGTCAGTGAGGCGCACGCGATTGTGACCCCACTGCAACCCTCGTTTTTTGATATTGACAGTACCCGTCGTTTTTTAAAGCATTTACAAGACATTAAACGCATTCGTAAAGGCAAAGTGCAAATTTTGCTTTTGGCCAATCGTGTCAAAGCCAACAGCGCCAGTGCCAAAGACATCCAAGATTTTTTTGCGAAAATTGAACAGCAACCTGTAGCGTGGATTTCAGAACGTACTGCATATGGTCAGTTGGCAATGCAAGGTTTAAGCGTATTTGATAAAACACAAAAGAATTACCTCTCCATTCAAAGCCAATGGCAACCGCTACTCAACGCCATTGTCGATGATCCAAGTGCTTGGTTCTAAAATATTTTGCTATAGATAAAACGGGGCTATTCCCTATTTATAGTCGGTTATTCACGAGAACTTACCAAGGGTACGTTCTCGTGCGCATTTTTTTCAGTTAATATGACTTTGACCTTAGAGATATAGCAGTGAATACCGTGCAACGATACGCACCAGCCTTACAAAAAGTATTGTTATTTGGACTGATTTTTATTCTGTTCTATTTGAGCTTTCAAGTCCTGAAATACTTTATTGTACCTGTGCTTTGGGCTGCGATTATTGCCTACATCACATGGCCTTTATATCACTCAGTGCAGAAACTCTGTGGACCACGTCCAACCTTAAGTGCCACTATCATGATCAGTATGGTGGTGTTAGTTGTCGGTATCCCGCTGACCTTTGCCATCTTTATGCTGCAGCATGAAGGTCGTAATCTATTTTATGAACTGCAAAGACAAGTGTTCTCAGGTCATTTAGATGTTCCGCAATTTATTCGGGACTTGCCCATTATTGGCAAAGAAGTCACCCGTACTTTAAAAGAAATCAACACCGATCCGAACAGTATTGTACAAAATGTCTCGGGCTGGTTTCAAAGCCACTTAAATTATGGTCGTTTGGTGCTGAGTGAAATCAGTAAGAATATTTTTAAACTCTGTTTTGCGGTGATGTCGTTATTCTTCTTCTATCGTGACGGACAAACCATTTTAAATCAGGTCAGTAAAGCGCTAGAAATGGTGATTGGCCCACGTATCCACCACTATTTAGACACCATTTCCGAAACCACGCGTGCTGTGGTCTATGGAGTTGGCCTGACTGCAATTGCGCAAGCACTCTTGGCAGGCCTGAGCTATTTTGTTGCTGGTGTCCCAAACCCAATGGTACTGACCATTGTAACCTTTATCTTTGCACTCATTCCTTTTGGCCCACCTGTGGCATATAGCGCCGTGTCTTTATGGTTATTCTCTCAAGGGCAGACTATTGAAGCGATTGGAGTGATGGTGTGGGGGGTTTGTGTGGTCAGCACAGCAGACAATGTGATTCGCCCATTGGTGATCTCAGGTGCAACGCAAATTCCATTCTTACTGATCATGTTTGGTGTATTGGGTGGTTTAGCCAGCTTTGGTATGGTCGGCTTATTTGTCGGCCCCGTGATTCTAGCGGTACTGTTAGCCATTTGGCGAGAATGGCTACATGAACAAGTCCATGACCCCCTAATGATGCCGAAAGCGACATTGGCTTATGATCCACCTGAAGAGCCTTTAGATACGCCCAAAAAATAAGTTCAGTGAAATGACTTGAGCGCATGCTTTCCTCTAAAGTATGCGTTTTTTTATGTCAGATACAAAAACGCTGTACGGACAACATTGAACCGAAGCCCTGCCTTTGTTTGAATGGTTCTGAATTTTAAGGAAAAAAGGATCCAACATGTTGTCTTCTGCTTTCAAACTAAGCGCACTTGTGACTTTAATCGGTTTAGGGACTGTGGCATGCACCACTACTCCCACTGAAACCAATACGATGGTTAAAGATGTCGATGTACACGCCGTTTCAACTGCAGGTGTGGGACAAAAAATTGGCACCATTCGTTTTATTGATAGCCCTGTTGGTTTGGCGATTCAAACCAATTTGACTCAACTTCCACCCGGCCCACACGGTTTTCATATCCATGAAAAAGGTTCGTGTGATGTAGCTGAAAAAGAAGGAAAACCTGTGGCTGCTTTAGCCGCTGGGGGACACTTTAACCCAGAAAAAGCGCCAAACCACGGCACACCACTCAATGGCCATATGGGTGATTTACCAATCTTGAATGTCGACTCAGCAGGTAATGCAAAAGTCAATTTACTCGCTCCTCGCTTAAGTTTAGCCGACGTTGAAGGCTTAGCCGTAATGGTACATGCAGGTGGTGATAACTATTCAGATACCCCTAAACCACTTGGCGGTGGCGGTGACCGTATCGCCTGTGGCGTGATTAAGTAACTCTATCGCCCCGTGCACTGTGAATAAAGTAGTGTTCTGACCTCGTATCTGTGGATAAGTTTCGACTTATACACACAATGCAGCGGAGTCATGTTCCGCTGCATTTTTATTGTCATAGGTGAATTTCTGATGTGATGGACCACAGCATTAAATTGACAGTGCCCTGAAAAAAGTTCAGGCTAAAACTAAAATAAAACTAAGCCTAGACTATTACATCGTGAACAATCTTCGTCAGTGGTTTCAGTCCTTTCAGTCCAATGCAATTTTTATGTATTGCTTGCAAATTTTGATTGTGCTGAGTGGTACAACCTTAGGTTTATATTTCTTAGGACTGCAACAGCTCATCGTTCCGACCACATTAGGTGCAATTGCAACAGCCCTGACCGACTTCGACGATCGGCTCAGTATTCGTCTCAGAAACCTTGCCTATGTCTGTGTCTTGTTCTTTAGCGTCAGTAGCATCTTAGATTTTTTGCATCCTTATAAATTCTTCTTCATCTTATATTTATCACTGTCTAGTGCTTGTTTTATTTTACTGGGGGCACTGGGGCAACGCTATGCAGCGATGAGCTTTGGCACCATTCTACTTTCCCTATACAGCATGTTTGGCCTAGGTGAATATTCGGTTTGGTACTTTCAACCCAGTTGTTTTGTCTTGGGAGCATTGTGGTATGGCTGTACCGCCATTGTGTTTTATATTCTTAAACCCACCTTGGCCGTTCAGGACAACTTAGCCCGCTGTTTTAATCAAGTCGCCGATTTGCTCAACGCAAAAGCACGTCTATTCGACCCAGACAATCGAGACAATGTAGAAGCGCTGCTCTATGATTTATCCTTACAAAACAGTACTGTGGTACAAAGTTTTAACCACACCAAAAGCTCACTACTGACGCGACTAAAAGCATCTCGCGCCAACCAAAATATAATTTATTGGCTCAACCTCTATTTTCTCGTTCAAGACATTCATGAACAAGCCAGCTCTAATTATTTGCACTATGAGCAGTTACATCAAAACTTTAGCCGAACTGATCTCATTTTTCGTATTCAAAAAAATATTCGACTGCAAGCCCTTGCCTGTCAGGCTTTGGCACGGTGTATTTTGAACAATCAAACCTATGTATCAGATCCAACGACCACTCAGGCGTTGCTGAATTTACACAGTTCCATGCAGGACTGGATTCGAGATCATCCACACAATATTGAAGTCAAAAATCTACAACTGATTTTAAATAATTTGGACAGTGTGCATGAACGTTTTCAGCACCTCAACGAACTACAATCGCGCCAAGAACAGCGTTATCAACAGCATATTGATAACCTCAATTTATATGATGATGATATCCATGATTGGCATGATCTGTGGCTCAAACTCAGTCAACATCTCACCCCCCAATCCGCACTGTTTCGCCATGCGGTGCGTATCGCCTTTGTCTTTACTGTAGGTTATGGCATCTCACTGCTACCCTTTGCGCAACATGGCTATTGGATTTTGCTCACCAGTTTATTTGTTTGCCAAATGCGTTATTTCGCCACCAAAAGCCGCTTAAAAATGCGAACCTTGGGCACTATTTTGGGCGTTGTCTTAGGGGTTCCACTGCTGTATTTCGTCCCAAGTATTGAAGGACAACTGCTACTAACCATTATTTTTGGCGTGTGCTTTTTCTATCTCAGTTCCAAGAAATATGCCATGGCGACCCTTATGGCAACACTCATGGTGCTGCTGATTTTTAATTTAAAAGGTGCAGGTTATGCCATTATTTTACCGCGAATTATAGACACCCTCATTGGTTGTGCCATTGCTTGGTTCGCAGTGAGTTTTATTTGGCCGGATTGGGACTTCCGCAATATTTCCAACACCATTAAAAAAGCATCCGATGCAACCCTCAACTATTTCAATGCCATCTGTGAGCAATATCAACACGGTAAAAATAATAGTCTGGCTTACCGCAGTGCGCGTCGTACTGCGCATAATGCCCAAACCGAACTGGCGAACATGATCTCCAGTCTCAGTACCGAGCCCAATCCCAACCCAGAACTGGTACATCATGCTTTTCGCTACTTGGTATATAGCCACAGTCAACTCAGTTATATTTCTGCTTTGGGAAGTCACCGAGATTTGGTGCAGGATACGCAAGTGTTGGAACTGATGCTGTGGTGTCAAAATACGCTGAATCATGTACTGCTCCATCAGCAGGCATTAGCTGAACTCGACATCCAGCAAAAACTGGCAGAGATTAAAAGCCTAAATGCGCAAGAAAAAATGAGTCCGAATTTACACTTGGTCCTCAAACAAATCAGTCTACTACTGGAAACTCTGCCCGAATTGCTGAAGTTAAAAACTGAACTGCTGGCCCGAGACATTAAATAAAACGGACGATACAACGAAGATCTTTAAAAGCGTCATGATGTACGGGTGTATTGTGGTTCATTTTTATCTGGTTCTTGCGTACACTCGAGCTTCATTCTCATAGATTTTTTGACCATGAACATTCAGACATTACGTGTTGTAGGATTTTTAGAAGGGATTTCTTTTTTACTGTTGTTATTCGTTGCGATGCCAATGAAATACATCTTTGATAACCCGATCCTAGCCAAATACGTGGGTATGGGGCATGGCGTATTATTTATCTTGTTTCTCATCGTGCTGTTTGTGGTCTGTGAAAAACAAAAATGGTCTTTGAAGATGTTTATTTTAGGTTTGATCGCTTCAATCTTACCTTTTGGGCCTTTTGTGTTTGATGCCAAAATTAAAAAATTGGAACCAGAGCAAGCTGAAGCCTAAGTTTAAAAAAACTGGCTTTAAAAAGGATTTTTTAAAGCAGTAATAAAAAAGCGCCCATTCAAATGAATGCGCGCTTTTTTTATAATGTGAACTTAGCTGAATTCAGCGAATAAAATCTTAGTAAACACCACTCTCAAGACGTTTTTGCATCACTTTTTTCACGGTCGCACGTGGAAAGCTAAACCACAACGCAATTAAACTGAGGCAGACCAAACTGTAGGCCCAAAGACCAAATGCCACATAAGCCATACGCACCAGTTCAATCACGAAGAAAAACGTAAACATCATCAGTACCGAAACGGCTGCGGCAACCGTCCCTTTGGACACCTCCGATGACATCAACGCAAAGCGATATAACACCGAAAAACTGATACCTTCGCCAAAGCTCACCAAAGTCATCCCCACAATCAGTAACGGCAAGAAATAGCTTTGGAAAATGGTGCCGAGCACCACCAACAGCGTACCGACGAACATTAAAGGCAAACCGAGTAACACAGTTTTACCGAGTGCCATTTTGTCGATGACTTTAATCAATACAATGTTGCCCAGAATGAGACCGCCCAAGACGGGGAACTGTGCCAAGCCATATTGCATACTGCTCAAGCCAAGTTCTTCTACCAAGATCACAGGCGACAGCGCAATCCACAGCATCAAAGGCATCGCGACCATCGGTAGGCCAAAGGTGAGCGCCAAAAAGGTCTTATTTTTATAGACCGTTTTATAGTCATCCCAAATATAGCGCAGCGGCTTTTTAGAATGACGCTGTTGTGTCGCAGGCATTTTGGCTTTTAAACCAAACCAACTTAAAAAAGCCAAAAAGGCGATGCCAATAAAGCCCCAATGCCATGACACATGGTCAATCATAAACGCGCCCACTACAGGGCCAAGCAGCGGTGCCAGCAGAGAAATATTGGCCATGAGTGCCATGACTTTAATGGCATCACGCTCTTCAAAACTTTCCTGTACTGCGGCATAACCCACAGCAGAAATCATCGATAGTCCCACGCCTTGTAAAAAGCGGAGCGCCAAAAAAGACTCAATATTTTGAGTGAGTAAAATCGCGAGGCAAGTCAGCACAAAAAATGCCACACCTGCAAGCAACACTTTTTTACGGCCTAAACGGTCTGAGAGTGGTCCAAGCAGCCACGCGACACAAGCACCGCCCAGTAAGTAAAAGGACATAGAGGATGGTGCCCACGCACTGCTTACTCCAAAGTCTTGGGTAATCGCGAGCATAGCAGGCTGGACTAAATCGTTACCGATATAGACCGAAAATTCGAATAAAACCAATGTCAAAGGAAACATCAATGTGGCACGGCTTAACTTTAAAGTTTGTACGTTTTGCATTGTTATCTACATATAAAATGCGTACAAGCCTGAGCAAAGTCAGTTAGAGGGAGAGACGACTAAGCCCAATGGCAAGCACTGTAAAATTGAATAAAAAATGTATGGGTGCGAGAAATGCACACTGGTTTTACGCTGTATTCACAAAGCGTTTTTAGAAAAGGTGTTATTAAAATAGACTGAGCGGTGACACTGACAAAGCTCAGTTAAGCTATTTTAGCAGTGTTGCATCTGTTTGTATTGTTACTTTTTTAAGTTTCATCTGTCGCATTTGGTTTTGTATTAGGCGCAATAAAATGCCCTTGTTTTAAGTCCTCATACGCCTGTAAAACTTCGTTGAAGGTGTTCATGACAAAATAACCGCGTCCATAAATCGGTTCATTTAAAGGCTGCCCACTGAGTAATAAAAAAGCGCTGTCTTGTACCGCTTGTATTTCGAGATGCTCACCATGATTAGACATGACTGCCATCTGCTGTGCTTCTATCATTTCTCCGCTATTGAGCTGAAGACGACCACTACGGATATACAGCAGTGTCGTCTCACCTTCCGATACAGGTAAAACTGTTTTCGTACCCGCTGTAAGCTGAACATCCAACACGGGGCTTTGTTGCACAAAGATTTCATAACTATATGATTTTAAAAGTTTTGATTATTTTTTGATCCAAAATTAAATTTATTTAAATCAGATGCTTACATATTTATGCAACAAAGCCTTTTCAGTCTTATAGATTACTTTTGTTTTATCAAAAAAATAGCTTTCTTTCTCATATAAAGCACCAAACAGATCATCAAAATTCATGTCACCTTTTAACACATCCCAATTTTCTATTGCTTCCATTGCGACCATAAAATGGTCGTACTTCGTCGGCAAATAGTGCGACAAATCAAAACCGTTCCCAACAATCAAAATATTCATTTTTATAAAACCCCAAAAAGCAAAAAAACGCATCAACCGATACGCTTTTTATGAGGCAAAATTGTCTAAAGTTCAACCATAAATCAAAGATTTATTATGAACACTTCGCTGTTTGGAAGTTCTTGGTATTTTTACCGCGCGCACATTGGTAAGAGGTTTTCGTCGCAGTTTTTTCCCAGTCGCCATCGACCAACTTAAAGTTATACACGGTACGCACCGACTTTACCGAATCATCTAACAACCCTGTTTCAGTCACTTTGACTTCTGCCGCGGTCGGTGACTCCACTGTATTAAAGTATTGACGGATTTCAACCGTAGCCAACTCATTACGCAAATCTGGACGCTCTTTAAGTACCTGAGCCAACGGCGTATCTGACGAACCGACTTTATTCACTAACTCTTTGGTCGTCGCACAACCTGACAAAAGTCCCACACATACGGCTGAAGCTAAAATAAGACGCAACATAAATCCCACCCAAAATTTATTATTTATCAATCTATCATGCCTTTTTTAAGCCTATTACACTATTTAGTAAATGTAATTCAGTCCCTTCAACCATAAAAAAAAGCGCATCACGATGGATGCGCTTTTAAAACTCAATTCAAACTTAAAGGTCGAATAATTTACCAGGGTTCATAATGCCATTTGGATCGAAAACTTGCTTCAATGCCTTCATATATTCAATTTCTTCTGCTGAACGGGTGTAGTCAAGGTATGGCTTTTTGGTCATACCAACACCGTGCTCCGCAGAAATTGAGCCGTCGTATTTTTTCACAGTTTCGAAGACATATTTATTCACCACCTGACATTTGGCAAAGAACTCATCTTTGCTTAAGTCAGCAGGTTTTAAAATATTTAAGTGTAAATTACCGTCACCAATATGACCGAACCAGCAGATTTCAAAGTCTGGGTAGTTACTTGCCACAATCGCATCAATTTCTTTAATAAATGCAGGAACGTGGGTAATCAAAACTGAAATGTCGTTTTTGTATGGTGTAAATGGAGCAATCGACTCAGAAATGTCTTCACGTAAACGCCATAAGCTTTCCACTTGATCGAGGCTTTGGCTCAACACGCCATCCAGTACCCAACCTTGTTCCATGCAGTGCTCAAAAATTTCCATCGCCTTGTCCATAATTGGCTCAAATGGCGCTTCAAATTCTAACAATACATAGAATGGACATTCGGTTTCGAATGGACGTTGTACATGACCATGTGCCAACACTTTTTGCATTGCCAGTTCACCAAAGAACTCAAATGCAGTCAGGTCAATTTTTGCTTGGAAAGCATGAAGTACAGGCATTACAGCATCAAAGTCAGGCACGCCCAATACCATTACTTGAAGGTCTTGCGGTTGGCGTTCCAATTTGATTTCAGCTTCAGTCACTAAGCCTAGTGTCCCTTCACCACCAATGAATAAATGTTGTAGTGCATAACCGGTTGCGTTTTTGATCATGCCTTTGTTCAAACGCAGCACATCACCCTTACCCGTGACTACAGTTAAACCGAGTACCCAGTTACGCGTCATGCCATATTTAATGACTTTAATACCGCCTGCATTGGTGCCAATGTTTCCACCAATTTGACTCGAGCCCGCAGAAGCAAAATCGACTGGGTAATACATGCCTTGCTCTTCAGCATAGTTTTGCAGCTGTTCAGTCACCACACCTGCTTGGACGCGAACCATACGGTCTGCTGGGAAGAATTCCAAGATTTGGTTCATCTTGTCCATGCTTACCACAATTTCACCATTGGCAGCGACTGCACCGGCAGATAAGCCAGTACGACCACCTGATGGTGTAATGGCAACATTGAACTCATTTGCAAGTTTCACAACCGCTTGCACTTGTTCCGTGCTCGATGGAAAAACGATGACTGACGGGTTTGGATCAAAATGTTTGGTATGATCGCGTCCCCAATTTTCAAGGCTATCCGCATCGGTTTTAATGCGGTTTTCACCTACAATTGCTGTCAATTGGGTCAATAACTCTGGGGTTAAAGCGACTGGAGCATTCATCGTTTTCAGACCTTGCAAGAAGTAAACAAGTTGTTTGTGGCGCTAGGGTTCTCTGCATGAAAAGCGCTTCATTTCAGTCTTTCCATGCCCTAAGGCTCAGGCAGTTCGTGAGGATTTAAGCAGCAGTGTGCAACTGGCTTATTTTCACGGAGTCATATTATAAGGCATTTTTTCTGTTTCCCGCAGAAAAAGCTGTTTTATTCAGGATACCTTTGAAATGATTAGTTTAATTAGACCAAAAAGACTTTTTTACGCACTATAGAGGCTAAAAATACCCAGCAGAGTCCGCATAAAGGAAATGTATATCGGGCGCGGTACGTGCTATTATATCGCCACTAAATTTGGCCTTTGTAGCGGAGCCGTAATGAGCCAACATCTTTCACTTCCTAAAGATAAAATTCGTTTCTTGTTGTTAGAAGGCGTTCACCAAAACGCAATCGACACACTAAATGCTGCCGGATACACCAACATCGATTATCGTAAAACAGCGCTTGAAGGTGAAGCGTTGAAAGAAGCGATTAAAGATGCACATTTCATTGGTATTCGTTCCCGTACACAACTCACTGAAGAAGTGTTTGAAGCAGCGAATAAATTAATCGCTGTTGGTTGTTTCTGTATTGGTACCAACCAAGTGAACTTAAATGCTGCGATGGTTCGTGGTATTCCAGTATTTAACGCACCATACTCAAATACACGTTCAGTGGCTGAACTTGTACTTGCTGAAGCTATTCTTCTTCTTCGCCGTGTCCCTGAAAAATCGACAGATACACATGCAGGCGGTTGGAACAAGTCAGCTGTTGGTTCGTTCGAAACTCGTGGTAAAACTTTAGGGATTGTCGGTTACGGTTCAATCGGTTCACAACTTTCTGTCCTTGCTGAAAGCTTAGGTATGAAAGTGATCTACTTCGACACAGTAACGAAACTACCATTAGGTAATGCACGTCAAGTCGGTAGCTTAAACGAACTTTTAGCCAATGCTGATGTCGTTTCTTTGCATGTACCTGATGTTCCTTCTACACGTAACTTCATGACCAAAGAAAAATTTGCACAAATGAAAGAAGGTGCAATCTTCATCAATGCTGCACGTGGTACATGTGTCGTGATTGAAGACTTAGCAGATGCCTTGAAATCAGGTCATGTTGCTGGTGCTGCGGTTGACGTGTTCCCGAAAGAACCAAAAGCCAATGGTGAAGAGTTCATTTCTCCACTACGTAATATTCCAAACGTGATCTTAACCCCTCACGTGGGTGGTTCGACTATGGAAGCTCAAGCGAACATTGGTTTAGAAGTGGCTGAGAAATTCGTTTCTTATTCAGATAAAGGCATGACTTTATCTGCGGTGAACTTCCCAGAAATCGCGTTACCATTGACCGAAGGCAAACACCGTTTACTTCACATCCACAAAAACGTGCCAGGCGTGTTGTCAAAAATCAACAACTTGTTTGCTGAACACGGCATCAACATTTCTGGTCAGTCTCTCATGACCAAAGGTGATGTTGGTTACTTGGTGATGGATGTAGACGCAACAGCATCTCAAGAAGCTTTAGATACTCTACAAGACGTTGAAGGCACAATCCGCGTTCGCGTATTGTTCTAATTCGACTCTATTTAAAAACCACAGCTGCCAAGCTGTGGTTTTTTTATTTTTGAATACTTGTTAAAATTTTATGTGCGACCCAAGCACATTCTCCGCTACTTTTTCCAAGTATTCACTTCCCTATCTAGTATTCCAATAATGCCAAATCTAAAAAGTACTCCCCACCTCCAAGCGACCTTTTTATTGCTGATTGCAATGCTTAGCTTGCAAAGTAGTGGTTCACTGGCCAAAGTTTTGTTTGATCAATTTCCCATTTTAACTGTTTCCGCCATGCGCTTGCTGTTGGGATCAATCATCTTGGCCGTGCTGTTTAAAATTTGGCAGGTTGATTTTAAGCAAGTCAAATATAAAGCCATTCTCAGCTATGGTTTTGCTTTAGCAGGTATGAACCTATTGTTTTATTTATCCATTGCTCGCCTGCCACTCGGCATTGCAGTGTCGTTTGAGTTTATTGGCCCGCTCAGTGTTGCGCTGTTTTATGCCAAACAACGCTTTGACTTTGTTTGGGTCGGGCTGGCTATTTTAGGCTTGGTTTTACTTTTTCCTTTCGACCAAGCAGCTCAACCTTTAGATCCTCTTGGGATCGCATTTGCCCTAGGTGCAGGTGCATGTTGGGCCTTGTATATCGTGGCGGGGCAGCGCCCATCGGGTGTTTCGGGCAACCATACCGTGTGCTTGGGCATGTTTGTCGGCATGCTGATATTAATGCCGCTTGCCCTATTCAGTGGTTTACCCACAAATGTGTTTGAACCCTCAAACCTGATTTATTTCGTGGCTTTAGCAGTTTTAGCCAGCGCTTTGCCTTTTAGCTTGGAAATGATTGCGCTACGCAATTTAACCGCTCTAAGTTTTGGAACGCTCATGAGCCTTGAGCCTGCCATTGCAGCACTATCTGGTTTTGTCTTTCTAGGCGAGCAACTATTGTGGTCACAGTGGCTTGCACTTAGCGTGATTATCATGGCATCTATTGGTTGTACCTATACAGCTCAGAAAAACCGCCAAGCTACAGTTTAAACGATGTAATCCAGAGTTTGAATTTAGCTTTTAAATCCAACGGCTCTATCGATTACTTTTAAATTCATGTCGTTGCATTTCAAAAAATCAGCTTATTCAGCATCCAACTTGGGTTGTGAATCGTTATACTAATCCACCTTCTTAAAATAACAGGTCGCCATGACCTGATGTGTGCATGATGCCTAATTCTCAACTGATGGCAGTGATGTTCATGGTCTTGTCCATGCTGTCCTATCAAATCAGTGCTTCTTTTGCCAAGCAGTTGATTGCCATCCTTGACCCGCTAACCGTGGTGACCCTTAGACTGTGCTTTGCGGCAATTTTAATTGTGCTGATGTTCCGCTCATGGAGCATCATGAAACGCCTACCGCATTTAAAGTGGAAAGATTTACTCAGCTACACGGCAGCCTTATGCCTCATGAATATTTTATTCTACGCTTCGCTGGGTAAACTGCCGCAAGGTATTGCCGTCGGTTTAGAGTTTTTAGGTCCTTTAACTTTAGCGCTACTCTCGATTAAACAACGTCGTGATTATATCTGGGTCGGATTAGCGATTTTAGGCATTGCACTGATGGTGCCGTGGCATCAAGCGAATGCAACCAACTTCTCTTTCTTAGGTGCTGCATTTGCGGTTTCAGCGGGTGCGTGCTGGGCGCTGTATATTTATTTTGGGCAAAAAGTCGTCCGTCAAAATATCGGCATGCATGCCCTCAGTATTGCTATTGTGATCTCAGCCTTGGTGCTACTGCCCATTAGCGCCACGCATAACCCTACAGCGCTAATGCAAACGGAATACTGGCCCAAAGCCTTATTGATTGCACTACTCGCCACAACCATTCCCTATGCTCTAGACCTCATGGCGTTGAAACGTTTAAGTAAACTCAGCTATGGGACGCTTTCAAGTTTGTCACCGGCTTTAGCAGCCTTGGCAGGTTGGTTACTACTGAAAGAACAAATTAGCATGTGGCAAACGTTGGCGCTGGTTTGCATTATGATTGCCTCTGTTGGGGTTACCTTTAGAGCCAAACAGCAAAGTGATGACGCGATTTAATCACAAAAGATGGCACTCGCCATCTTTTGTTTAAAATGGACTTAAACCAAACTGTCTTTTTCAATTTTTTTGTACTTTTTGTATTCCTGCTGATACTGCTTGGCGAGCGCAGTCTTTTGAGCATCGAGTAAAATTTTTCCGGCTTGCTGAAAAAAACCATGCTCCTCTTCTTGTAAGTGATGATGTACAGTATCCGATAATTTTTTTGCAATTGCCAACCAGCCCGGATTGGAGAACTCCGTCTCGGTCAATTGTTCCAATAACTCATCCATTTTATGGTGTTCTGCCAAAGCATGGCGGGTAATGTTAAGACCCGAATCAGTCATCATTAAAGGGATATAAAAATAACGGTCTTCTGCCACAGCATGGGCAAATAATTCATTTTTAAGGCGTTCAAATAGCTCACGGCGCTCAGGCGTATCCCCTGAAGTTTGGAGTAGTCGTTCAGCCAAATTTCGTTGTATAACGTGACTTTCTCTTAAGGCTTCAAATATATTCATTCTATGCTCCAGTTCAGTTCAACTTAAAACATCATTTTTTATTGAAAAGCTTCTTGGCACAGCATTGAGTGCGCTGTATTGATCTTAAATGCAATAAACGAGAAATGAGGTCACAGACTGCGCGTTTTTTGTAATGAAGTTTTAAAGGTATCGCACCATTACATCAAAAACATTTGATAGCTCAATCTGAGAATTAAAATAGTTACCAAAATAAGAAATAAAATACGAATAAAGCCGCTGCCATATTTCAGCGCCATTTTTACCCCACAAATAGACCCGATCATATTTGCGACGGCCATCGTGCCTCCTACAGCAAAGAGCACATGCCCCGAGGGAATGAAAAAGCTTAGCGCCGCAAGATTGGTCATCACATTGCCAATTTTAGCCAATGCCGCCGCATGCAAAAAATCAACGCGTAAATAGCGAATAAAATAGAAAATAAAGAAACTGCCCGTGCCTGGGCCAAACAAACCATCATAAAAGCCAATGGCTAAACTTCCGAGACCCGCCAACAACAAAATTTTAGGCGTCACAGTTTGCGCCATATGCACTTGCCCAAATTGCTTCTTCATGAGGGTATAGACCGCCATCACAATCAACATGAGCAAGACAAAGGGTTGGAGAACCTCTTTTGGAATCATAGCGACACTAGCCGCGCCCCCAAATGAACTGATGGTGGCACATACTGCGACCACAGCCAAAAGTTTCCATTCAAAGCGAACTTTACGGGCAAAGGAAACGGCTGAAGTGGCTGTACCCACCACTGCCGCTAATTTGTTGGTGCCAAATAAAGTGGCAGGCGCCATCGACGGAAAGGCATTCATCAAAGCGGGAATTTGGATCAGCCCACCACCGCCAACGGCAGCGTCAATTGCGCCTGCACAAAAGGCAAAAAAGATCAGACTGATAATAATGTCAATGTCCACGCCTTATCCTTTTTTACCGAGTGATATATTTCGATTATAGATTTAAAACCCGCTTTGGAACCAATCTTTTCTTATCCGTAACTTCAGCTAAGCCTAAGCATTTTTCCCCATCGAAAACCAAGACCTGTGCTTCGGCCGTATGCTCAGTATTACTTTCCATACCGCGACTAAAGTATTCACTGCGTCCTTCTGGAACTTGTACTTTAGGAAAATGATCTACAGGTGCATATACAGGTAACAACAGTGCTTCGCGCTCTTGTTCAGACAAACTTTCCAAATACTCAATGGTATAACTTGGAATCAGATCAAAATGACCTGTTTTAATACGGTGTAAATAAGTTAAATGACCATAAGTACCCAATGCCTTCGCAATATCTTCGCCTAAAACACGAATATATGTGCCTTTCGAGCAGGTAATATCAAGGGTGACGCTGTCTGCTGTGAATGAAAGCAACTCAATCGCAGAGATGGTAACCGGACGGGCTTCACGCTCAATTTCAATCCCTTTACGGGCTAGCTCATATAAAGGACGACCATCTTTCTTCAAAGCGGAATACATTGGTGGAACTTGCTTAATATCACCCATAAACTGAGCCAAAACGGCTTCAATCAAATCTTCGGTTAACTCAGGTACAGCCTGCTTTAACAGTTGCTCACCTTCTACATCACCTGTGGTGGTACTGTGACCCAGCTGAATGGTGGTTTGGTAGCGCTTCACCGAGTCCAACAAAAAGTGTGAAAACTTGGTCGCTTCGCCCAAACAAATCGGCAGCAGTCCCGATGCCAATGGATCAAGCGCTCCCGTATGCCCCGCCTTTTGCGCACGGTATAACCAACGTACTTTTTGCAATGCCGCATTTGAACTAATCCCCAATGGCTTATTCAATAAAAATACACCATTCACGGCACGGCGCTGGATTTTTGAAGCAGATGATTTCATAACATAGACACGTCTTAAAGCTGCCGCAATACTATCAACCGCTTGTCTAGTTTTACAACTTTTCTGTTGTTTATTTGCTCTTTTGTTTCAGAATAAACTGAGTTCATTCATATGAACCAAATAAAAAATACAATAGGGATGTTAGGCATAGGATATGCAAAAAAAGAAATTATGGCTCATTTTCGCCGTGATCATCGTTGTCATTCTTGGTTTTCTCATTTGGCTCGCACCCAATGCAACTGTTGGCTCAAACCAAGGGCCGATTCGCTCTAGTGCTCAAAATACGACAGGCTTATTACCCGCAGCGTCAGACTTGCCACATGCATCGGGGCTGCCTTTTGTCAGCAACAGCCAACAGGACACTGAAGTCAACTGCCAACTGGTGCTCGACCAAAATAATCGCTTAGTTGTTAATGAACAAACACGTAACTGTTTTGAATATTTCATTACCCAATATGGTGAAAAAAATATTGACCAGATCAAGCAAGATTTTAAAGCCTATATCCAGCAAGGTTATCAAGAACCTGCGCTTAAGCAGATTTTAGATCTTTGGACTCGCTATATAGATTATCGTGTGCAATTGGGTAGCCTGAAGGAGCCAAGCCTAAATAAAGAAGACCCTGAGTACTATCGTAAAATTTTTACTTTGATGAAAAACCTACGTAGCCAGTTCTTTTCCGACTATGAAATCGAAGGCCTCTTTGGCGCTGAAAATACCTACCATGAATATACCTTAGACCGCATGAGCATCATGGCAGATCAGTCCTTAACTGAAGTACAAAAAGCGCAGAAACTGAAAGAGTTGTTTGCTCAACTGCCTGAAGATTGGAAAGAAAACCTAGAACAACTCTCCAAACTCGAAGATCTGCGTAAACTGACCTCAGATATTAAAGCGCGCGGCGGCTCTGCCGAAGAAATTCGCCAAATGCGCCAGAATCTTGTCGGTGCCGAAGCGACCGTACGCTTAGAAAAACTCGACAAAGATCGAAACAATTGGAAATCTCGGGTCAATACCTACTTAGAACAACGCGACAGCATTCTCAACAGCAACATGAGTCAAGACGCGCAGCAGCAAGCCATTCAAAAACTACGTGATCAACAGTTTAATAATTCACAAGAACAACTTCGACTAGGAGCCTTTGAAACCACGCATGACACGGGAGGAAAACTTCCGTTCGCAGATTAAAGCTATACCGTGTTTGACTTTTTCAGGATGAAAAAAATGTTTATAACGAAAAGAATGATACAAACAATGTCACTCGTAGGTCTGGTTACCAGCCTTGGACTCAGCGCAACCACAGCCACAGCTGGATTGCAGACGGTGACTGCAAGCGTAAAAAGTAATTATGCTCAAACTAAATATCCATTGCTATTTACTCATGGCATGTTTGGGTTCAGCCGAGTGGGCGTTGCCGAACTTGGACTAGATTACTGGTATCAAATTTTACCCGACTTGGCTCGAAATGGTGCGACCACCTTTGCAGCACAAATTTCCCCTTTAGAATCAACTGAAGTACGAGGTGAACAGTTACTACAACAAGTTGAAGAGGTCATCGCCCTAACCAATAAACCTAAAGTCAATTTGATTGGGCATAGCCATGGTGGACCAACCATCCGCTATGTAGAAGCAGTTAAACCGCAATATGTGGCCTCACTGACAGGTGTGGGGGCAACGTTTAGAGGTTCAAAAGTCGCGGATAAACTTCTCGCCAATCAAGGTGGAACGCAACTACTCAGTCTAGCGGTGGATTATATTATTGGTCCTATGCTTGCTTATGGGCAAAGTAACCCTGCCTTAAAAAGCAATTTAACAGCATCACTCACCTCAATTAGTGAGCAAGGTTCCAGTGTTTTTAATCAGAAATATCCAACAACAGCACTGGCTTCGGACTGTAACAAGAGCGGTGCAACATCCAGCAATGGCGTGTATTACTATTCGTGGACTGGTACGTCTCAAGTCACGAACATTCTCGATGTCGCAGATAGTGCGATCTCACTGTTGGGGCCTTTGGCCTATGGACATTTAGACAATGATGGTTTAGTGGCACGCTGTAGTACACACTTCGGTAAAGTCATCCGTGATAACTATGACTGGAACCATTTAGATGAGGTCAACCAAGTTATGGGACTACGTGGACTATTTAGCGCAGACCCTGTTGATGTCTATCGCCAACATGCCAATCGCTTAAAAATGCAAGGACTCTAGTTCTATTTTTCCCTTCGAATCTTTAACGTTTCGGAGGGATGCCTCCTAGAATTATCCAGTTACAAACTGTATTTAATTTAATCGGATTTCTCTACGCTCCTCCTCCCTCACCTTTATACTCATTTTTGACAACTTAAATTGTCGTCATAAAAACTAAAAAACGAGGATGATCAATGAAATATGGATTATTGATAGCTGGACTGCTGTCGACCTGCGCACTTGCTGTTACACAAACGCAAGCAGCTGCTTCACAAATTAAATCAAACTACGTTGCCTCTAATTATGCAAAGACCAAATACCCTTTGGTTTTTGCACATGGTATGGGTGGCTGGATTCGAGCAGGAACCGATGAACTTGGTGTGGATTATAGTCAAACCGCTTAATTACCCATACACTCGTTAAAGAAACGACTAAAAAGCTTATCTATTGAGTTAACCAACCATTTTTTCCTTTTTGCTTTCACCCATGCCCACATTTTTTCAATAGGATTAAGGTCAGGACTATAAGGTGGTAACCAAAGTATTTGATGCCCATGTTGGCTTAATAGATCTTGTATATCTGGTCGTTTATGGAAGGCTGCATTGTCCATGACAATTACACTATTCGAGGGTAGTTCTGGTAATAAAAACTGATCTACCCAAAAATAAAATACATCCGAATTTACTTTGCTATCAAATAAACCCACTGCAAATAACTTACCCTCATGGATTGCTCCTATTGCATTGGTTTGATTTTTTAATTGCCAATTATATGTTCCATAACAAGGAGTTCCCTGTTTTGAATAACCATGAGGTCTATGTTCATGAGATTTAAATCCACTTTCATCAAGATAGATGATCGGGTGTTGATACCTTAATCGGTTTAAATCTTTTAAATACTGCTCTCTGAGTTCTGTTTTTGCTTTCGGGTGCCGTAAGGTCTTTTTTTAACTGTAATATTTAGACGCTTGAGCGCATCTCCAATTGTAGAAGTAGCACAACCAAAACGAGCAGCGCGTTCATATTGATAATCATCAGGATATTGCTCAACATCTGCACGTAAGGCATCATCATCAACTTTAGATGGTTTTCTTGGTCGAGTTCTTTTTATTTCGATTCGCTTTTTCCATTCGACAATTGTATTTTTATTAATTTCGAAGTGCTGAGCAACCGCTCGGATAGATTGACCTTCTTCAAGCTTGGCTAATATTTTTTTTCTAAAATGTATTGGATAACTCATATCAGTATTGTATTGGTTTTTTGACGTGTTGACTATATTGGTATCAAATCTTGCCAGATTTAGCCCGTAACGGTGCAAACGCATGGGCAACACGCGTTTCTCCATTCAACACATCTGAAGTTCGTGGTGAACAACTGCTGCAACAAGTTGGTGAAATCTTAGCGATTACAGGAGCACCCAAAGTCAATTTGCTTGGGCATAGTCACGGCGGGCATAGTATTGCTTATGTCTCAAATGTTATGCCCAATAAAATCGCGTCTGCAACAGCCATTTCTAGTCCTTTAAAAGGCTCTCCTGTGGCGGATTTGATTATTTCCGCGCAAGGTACACCGCTAGAACAACCACTGGTGGGCTTAATCAACTTTGGGTCCAAGGCTATTGTTTGGGCACAACAGCAAAACCCAAACTCACTTCCACATGATGCACTCGGTGCGGGTAAAAGTTTAAGTCAAGCTGGGGCTAAAGCTTTTGCACAAAAATATCCACTGGGTATGCCAAAAACAAGCTGTGGTGAAGGTTTAGCGAAAGAAAATGGAATTTATTTTTACTCTTTCTCTGGCAACTCAACGTTGACGAACGTACTTGATCCAGACTCATTACTGGCGGCGACAGGCTTACTCATGCAAGCGCCCAATGATAACGATGGCTTAGTTTCACGTTGTAGTGCCAAGTATGGTAAGACCGTGCGCGATAACTATAATTGGAACCATTTAGATGTGATTAACCAGTTCTTTGGATTACGTTCTATTTTTGCTCCAGACCCTGTTGATGTTTACCGACAACACGCCAACCGATTGAAGCTTCAAGGACTCTAAAATTTAGGCATAAAAAATGCGCCATTGGGCGCATTTTTTACTCGTATAAAACTTAAAATTAAGCTTTAACTTTACGAGCTGGTAACTTTTCACGAATACGTGCAGCTTTACCAGACAATTCACGTAGGTAGTAAAGTTTAGCACGACGAACGTCACCACGACGTTTCACTTCGATTTTAGCAACGATTGGAGAGTGAGTTTGGAAAACACGCTCAACACCAACACCGCTAGAAATTTTACGTACTGTGAACGCAGAGTTCAAGCCACGGTTTTTCTTCGCGATTACAACACCTTCAAATGCCTGAAGACGCTCACGGTCACCCTCTTTTACTTTAACCTGAACGATAACTGTATCGCCTGGTGCAAAAGCTGGGATGTCTTGTTTAAGCTGTGCATTTTCAACAGCTTGTACTAAAGGATGCTTACCGCTCATGGGGTATCTCCAATATGTGCGGGTCAGAAGAGGTCTGATATCCGCTGGGTATAGAGGCTAAATCGCATAGACCCGATTATCTTTCTCTTTATGCTTGACCACTTCAATGCACAAAGAGCCTATTAAAAGAATACTCTGAATTAAGTATTCAAATCTGTTAGCCATTTCTTTTGCTGCTTCGTCAACTCTACATTGTCCACCAACTCAGGTCGGCGTTGTTGTGTTCGTTGATAACGCTGCAAAAACCGCCATTTCTCAATATTGGCATGATGTCCCGACTTTAAGACTTCAGGGACATCCAAACCTTCAAAATGGTCTGGCTTGGTATATTGTGGGCAGTCCAAAAGACCATCCACGAATGAGTCTTGCACATGAGACTGTTCATCAGACATTGCACCCGGAAGTCTCCGAATAATACTGTCTAATAAAACCATCGCAGGAAGTTCTCCACCCGATAAAACGTAATCCCCTATGGACCATTCCTGATCAACATATTTTTGGATCAAACGTTCATCGACCCCTTCATAACGACCACACAGCACAATCAATCCATCATAGTCGACAAATTGTTGTACTGCAGGCTCATTTAAGGTTTTTCCTTGCGGTGACATATACACCACAGGAACATGAACTGCACCTGCTTGCATGGCAAGCTCTTTGGCATGTTGAATTGCTTTTGCCAGAGGCTCAGCCATCATCACCATACCTGGACCACCACCAAATGGACGTTCATCCACTCGTTTGTAGTTGCCCTCAGCATAATCACGAGGATTAATACAAGTTACTTGTACTAAATCACTTTTTGCTGCACGCCCGCTAATACCGTAGGCTGTAATCGCTTCAAACATTTCAGGAAAAAGCGTAATGACTGCAAAAAACATCGCAGACCCCCGTATTTCCAAAATAATTAGTAATCTACGCCCCAATTAACGTAGATACGACCAGCTTCGAGATCAACGCGGTGCACCACATCTTTATGCCATGGAATCATACGTTCTTCAGTATCAATACTGTCTGGTGTTGCGTGAACCACCATCACATCATTGGCACCTGTCTCAAACATTTCATGGATTTTTCCGAGATTTACTTCTTGTTCTTCATCATCCAAACCTAACACTGTTAAGCCTTTCAAATCTGACCAGTAAAACTCATCCATTCCTGCTTTAGGAAGTTGCGCTTTTGAAATCCAAACATTTGCGCCAACTAGGTTATCTGCTGCAGTGCGATCAATGACGCCTTTGAGCGAAACAACTAAGCCTTTGCCATGCGGTTTCCAACGTTTTACATCTATTGTTTGCCAACCTGCTTTGGTTTCAATGTACCAAGGCAGATAGTCAAAGATGTTGCTCATCGGTTCTGTATTGGAATAGATCCAGAGCCACCCATTTAATCCATATGCTGAACGTAACTGTCCAATCTGAATACGATCTTCGGGAACATTCTGTGTTGGTGTCATGGGCTACCTACTACTTAATTAGCAAAAATTATGCAGTAGCTGCAGCTTTCTTAGCTTGAGCAGCTAAAGAAGCAACACGTTCAGATGGTTGAGCACCTTGAGCAACCCAGTGTGCAAAACGATCAGCATCTAAACGAAGTTTTTCTGCTTTACCTTGAGCTGTTGGGTTGAAGAAACCAATACGTTCGATGAAACGACCGTCACGTGCATTACGGCTATCAGTTACAATAACTTGATAGAACGGACGTTTTTTAGCACCACCGCGTGCAAGACGAATAACTACCATGATACAACCTTATAGTTTTTACGGATTATCCCTGCCCCGACCACCGGAACATTTCAAACCCCTTTCATAGAGGGCAATATTTTACGTTATCTTTACTGCGAAAGGAAGATCAAAATTTGTTTATCCACAATTTTGAATTTGGATTTTATCTGCCGTCCCAGTTGGAGGTGGCTGAAGGAGTACAGGCAGAACCGCTATTAATGTCTGTTCCTTTGTGATGTGTGCTGAAATAATAGGACACTTCCACTTGGGAGATTCTAGGCAGCCAACTTGTAAAAGTCCTCTGCCATTTAATTTGGTGTCTTAAAATCTAATCCTTTCTGAATTCTCTGCTGATTATAAAATAGCTCTATCTATGTATTTTGTAATATCTGCTTTAGCTTCTTCTCTAGTTTTATAGTTGCGATGGGCTTTGTTGCACAAAGCTATTCTTAAAGGCTTCTTCAGCAATATAATTTCCAAATGAAGAATCCTGCATCTAAAATTTATCGCACAACGAATTGGTCCTCTTATAACCAAGCTCTAATCAAGCGAGGAAATATTTCAACTTGGTTCGATCCTCAGACTAAATGGTATGCTCAGCCACAGGCTAAGCATGGAAGAAATCAAACTTATTCTGATACAGCAATTCAGTGCTGTTTGATGATCAAATCTATCTTTCGACTTTCTTTGCGTATGGTCACAGGCTTTGTGCAAAGCCTAATTCAACTCAGTGGGTTAAGTTGGACAGCACCAGATTATTCCACACTTTGCAGACGACAAAAGCAGATTGATATTGCGATCAGCTATCAAAAAAGTCATGAAGGATTACATCTATTGATAGACTCAACTGGCCTTAAGTTTTTAGGCGAAGGTGAATGGAAACGTAAGAAACATCAGCCTGAATATCGTCGGCAATGGCGTAAATTACATATTGGTATAGATGCTAGAACCTTGCAAATACGAGCTGTACAGCTGACAACAAATAATGTCAGTGATTCGCAAGTCCTTGGAGATTTACTTGATCAAATCCCATTGGATGAGCAGATTGATTCAGTCTATACAGACGGGGCTTATGACACCAAACAATGCCGTCAGGTCATTGCAGATCGGCAAGCGTATGCAGTGATTCCACCCAGAAAAAATACAAAGCCTTGGAAAGATAACAAAGTTCATTCGCGAGAGCGAAATGAATTACTTCGAACAGTTAAACGTTTCGGCAGGACACTATGGAAAAAATGGTCAGGCTATCATCGGCGAAGTTTGGTCGAAACCAAGATGCATTGCATCAAATTATTGGGGGATAAACTCAGTACGAGAAACTTTCAAAGTCAAGTCAATGAAATGCATGCACGTGTGGCAGTATTAAATAAATTTACGGAGTTAGGTCGACCTCTCACCCAAGTTGTCACTTGAATTTGAGTAGAACAGGGTAAATTTAACTTTTAAATCTTTATGCAACAAAGCCATGTTGTACTAGGAAATTCTGATGCTGCTGGCAACTCTATCCCAGTCACAGTTAAATCCGTCACCCCATCCTCTATCAGTTATCAATAACTAAATGCCCCCTTTTTTTAAAGAAGGGGCATTTTCAACTACATATAAAAACTTATTAAATGAAATTAACACTTTAGGCTTGAGTTACTGCAATACGTAACTCTTTTGGCAAACTAAAGGTAATATTTTCTTCCGTTCCGGCCAGCTCTTGTGGTGGTGTTGCACCCCAGTCTTGTAATCGTTGAATCACTTGCTTAATTAAAATTTCAGGTGCAGATGCACCCGCTGTGACGCCAACTTTAGCAATATTTTCAAACCATGCCTGTTGAAGTTCATCTGCATTATCGACCAAATAAGCCGCTTTACCCATTCGCTCGGCCAATTCTCGTAAACGATTTGAATTCGATGAGTTTGGTGAACCGACCACCAACACCACATCACATTGGGTTGCTAAATCACGCACCGCATCTTGACGATTTTGAGTCGCATAACAAATGTCATCTTTACGCGGCCCTTGAATCTCAGGAAATTTCGCCCGTAAAGCATCAATCACTTTTGCAGTATCATCGATCGATAAAGTTGTTTGAGTCACAAAAGCCACTCGCTCAGGATGATGCACTTGAAGCTCAGCCACGTCTTGTTCATCTTCAACCAAATAAATCGCACCACCATTTTTCAGGTCATATTGCCCCATGGTACCTTCAACTTCAGGGTGGCCTTCATGACCAATTAAGATAGCCTCAACTCCCTCACGAGCATATTTAGTAACTTCAATATGAACCTTGGTCACCAATGGACAGGTTGCATCAAAAACTTTTAAACCACGACGCTCGGCTTCGATCTGTACCGCTTTAGAAACCCCATGCGCACTAAAAATTACAATATTGTCATCGGGTACTTCATCTAGCTCATCGACAAAAATTGCACCCCGTTGACGTAAATCGTCCACGACAAATTTATTGTGTACCACTTCATGTCTTACATAAATGGGGGGATTAAAACACTCAAGTGCACGATTTACGATGGCAATCGCACGGTCAACACCTGCACAAAAACCACGTGGATTGGCCAATACAATTTCCATATGTTCCTCGATACCACTTTTCAATCAGCGGAAACTAATAAAATAAATGCAAACAAAGTGACGCCTTGCTATTTCGTTTAAACCTTGTCTGCTCTAAAATAGAGAAGATATTTTATCATATCAGGAAAAATATCATGTCGGGTCTCTTGTTTGTCGTTTCTGCAGCTTCAGGAACAGGCAAAACATCCCTCGTAAAAGCCCTCCTCGATCGTGTAACGAATCTTCACGTTTCTGTTTCTCATACTACACGTGGGCAACGTCCCGGCGAACTTGATGGTGTACATTACCATTTTACCGAAAAAGACTCATTTTTGGCCTTGGTTGAACAAGGTGGTTTTATTGAATACGCTGAAGTCTTTGGCAATTACTATGGTACAGCTCAAGCTACTGTGAAAGAACAACTCGCGAAAGGTCATGATGTTCTATTAGAAATTGACTGGCAAGGCGCACAGCAAGTTCGCAAGCTTTTTCCTGACTCTAAACAAATTTTCATTTTACCACCAAGCCAGTTTGATCTGCGTCAGCGTCTGTCTAACCGTGGCACAGACTCGGTTGAAGTGATTGAGCGGCGTTTAGGCTGTGCAGTTGAAGACATGCAACAATATGTTAACTTCGACTATGTCATTATCAACGATGACTTTAATAAAGCTTTGCACGATCTTGAGTCTGTGATTATTGCCAATCGTTTAGTCATTACTCAGCAAGCAAGTCGTCATCAGAAAATGATTTCTGAGCTGATCACCCCAGTTGAAAAGTGATTAAAACTTGAGTCTACAGACAAAGCACTTTATACTGCACAGTCTGTTTAATTTTAGCCTTTGTAACGAGAACTCTTATGGCACGCGTAACCGTTGAAGATTGTTTAGACCATGTAGACAACCGCTTTGAGCTTGTACTAGTGGCAAGCAAACGCGCGCGTCAATTGGCACGTCAAGGCATTGAACCTACTGTTGAGTGGGACAATGACAAACCGACTGTTGTTGCATTACGTGAAATCGCAATCGGTCATGTTTCTAAAGATATTTTGAAACAACGTGAGCAAGACTACCAAACTTCGAGTCTTGATCTTGCACTTTCTGCAAACAATTTGAATTTAGATGGTTTTTCTTTCCAATAAGAAAAATTTATCGCTTAAAAGCCTAGTTTTTAACTAGGCTTTTTTATTGGATAACTTTTATATTTGTGCAATACACGTTATAACTAGAAGATAGGATTCATCGTGGTTTAGGTGTATCTTTTTTGCTTTTCTCTCAATGAAAAATTTGACAACTCATGCAATATGTTTTTCATTAGAGGATCAGTAAAATTTTCTTGTAATTGCTACGTCTTAAAGGTGTTTTATGCCAGGCCCAATGGTCAGCCAAGCTAAACAACAGCTCAAAACTATTATCGATGCTTACTTAACTGAAAGCGACGTCGAACGAGTGCTTGCGGCCTGTGATTATGCGGATATTGCCCATGATGGTATTACCCGTAAAAGTGGCGAACCCTATATTTTGCACCCGATTGCGGTAAGCTGCATTTTAGCGCATATGCGTCTAGATCCCGAAACCCTGATGGCGGCACTTTTACATGATGTGATTGAAGACACAGACTTTAGCAAAGAAGATATTGCAGAAAAATTTGGAAAAACCGTTTCCGAACTGGTCGATGGCGTCACCAAACTTAGTCAATCCAGCGATAAAGAATATAATAAAGCCGCTTCTTTCCGAAAAATTCTGCAAGCCACATTACAAGACCCACGTGTCATTATTATTAAACTGGCTGACCGCTATCACAACATGACTACCTTGGATGCACTACGTCCCGATAAGCGTGCGCGTATTGCTCAAGAAACCTTTGATATTTTTGTCCCAATGGCACGTATTGTTGGTATGAATGAGATGGGCGATAACCTCGAACATCTGTGTTATCAAAACCTTGATCTCGACATGTATAACAATGTCCAAGAAGCCCTCCTGCAAACCAAACCCAAACGCTGTGAATATCAAAGCAAATGGGAAAATAATCTTACTGAGCTATTAAAAACCCATCAAATCTCAGGTCGAATTAAAAAGAAAAATAATAATATCGAACTGTTACGTCACTTTGTAAAAAATGACATTGATCTACATGAACTTACGCATAGTCATGCCTTTGAAATTATTCTAAATAGTATTGCTGACTGTGACCGCTTAGCCGATGTGTTGCGAGAGAGTTTTCAAGTTTTACACTTTGCAGACCATATTCGTAAACCACTCCCAGGTGGTAACCAATCGCTACTACTACGTTTAAAAGGTGAAAACACAACCTTATCAGTCACCATTCAAACCGAACTGATGCGCAAAGCTGCGCGTTTTGGTGTAGTCCTAGGCGAAAGTGCTCCGCAAGCTTGCCGCTCTGCGATTCAAGCCTCGATGCAGAACTTGAATGTCTTGATCGATGGAGCCTGTGCTAAAACCACTTTTAGCGAACTGCTCGATTATTTACACCAAGAGAAAATTTGGGTGTATACCCCACAAGGTCATCTACACGAGTTACCACAAGGTGCAACGGTAGTCGATTTTGCCTACTCTGCTAGCTTATTTTTAGGTAACCATGCGGTAGGTGCGAAAATCAATGGGGAAACTAAACCACTTTCTACGCCATTGCACAGTGGTCAGGTGATTGAAATTATTACTGATGTCTTGGCCACCCCAAACCCAGATTGGCTCAGCTTTGTCAACACGCAAAAAGCCCGTCGTGCCTTACAAAATATACTGCGTGAGCAAGACATCGAAGAACAACGCCTTGTTGGACAACAAGCTTTAAATCGCGCTTTAAAGCTATTCAATGTATCCATTAAAGATTTAACCGAATCAGATTGGTTAGAACTTTTACAATGGCGACATATTGAAAGTAAAGACCAACTCTTTGAACAAATTGCCGTGGGCGATTTACTGCCGCAATTGGTTGCGAATCATTTGTTTGCGCATGACCAAAGTGCACAGGAATCTGACAGACTCATTCAAGGTACTGAGGGTGTCGATGTTAAATACGCACATTGCTGTAACCCTGTGTTGGGTGACCCAATTCAAGGACATTTATCACGCCGCGGTCTTATTGTGCATCGTGCACGTTGTCATAACCTCCTACATGAACAACATCTGCACCCTGAAAATATCATGCCGTTGCAGTGGACTAACGAGAATGAAGAAGAAATTAGTTTTACTGCATATTTATTGATTAACATGGCCATGGATGACGAACAAATTTCTGACCTAATTTATCAATGCCGTAAAGAAAAAATCGGGGTCGAAATGGTGTGTAATCAAGATGATAAGACTTATGTCAATGTTGTGGTGCACAACCGTAAGCAAATTGCAAAAATCATTCGTGATCTACGTATGCATTTTGGCTTCCCACGTATCAGTCGATTGGCTCAACCTGTTAGTATTGCGGAAACATCGATTGCGAGTTAATTGTTTAAATCCACACATTTTAATGCCAATCTAGGCTATGATTGATGGTGAATATAATAGGAGAACACGATGTCCCGCCAAGTAATTCATACTGAAAATGCCCCTGCTGCGATCGGCACTTATTCGCAAGCAATCTTAGTCGGCAATACACTTTACCTTTCTGGTCAGATCGGTTTAGACCCATACAGTATGGAGTTGGTTGAAGGCATTGAAGCACAAATTCGTCGTGTGTTTGATAATTTAAAAGCTGTCTGTGAAGCTGCTGGTGGAACACTGGCTGATATCGCGAAGTTGAATATTTTCTTAACCGATCTTTCAAACTTCCAGTTGGTCAATCAAATTATGGGCGAGTATTTCGCACAACCTTACCCTGCACGCGCTGCACTCGGTGTGGCTAGCCTACCTAAAAATGCATTGGTTGAGATGGATGGCATTGTGATTATTAATCAATAAGTTATATTTTTTTAAGAAAAAGCCACCGATTGAGTGGCTTTTTTTTATCCAAAATTCCAATAAAGACAAATGAGATTTCAAATGATTTTTATTGACAAACGATAACAATTATCAATAATATCACTTATCTTATTTCATTCATGTGGCTTGCTGAAATGTACGTGTGCTTATGCCGTGGTATTACAGATCAAGATATTAAAGACGCTGTTGAAAATGGTGCGGGCAGTTATCGCGAAGTTCGCGAGATGCTGGATCTCGGGACATGCTGTGGTCGCTGTGCACCAGAAGCACGCTCAATCATCAGCGCAGAAGTCTCTGCGATTGCCTCACGCTTAGCTATTGCTGCCTAGATATTTTATTCGTTTTTAGAATAACCATAATTATAAACGTACTCTTTATGAGTAGCTCCTCCCCCGCTTATGACTCTAAGCGGGTTTTCTTTTTAAATGCCTAAAAATCCAATTTCCACCTCGTATGCTTTTGATTGCGATTTTCATTTGCTGTTCTATAAATTACTCGCCAAAATCTACTTTGTTGTTTAAGATATTTCTCATAAGTTATTGATATTATTTTTAAGCCGCAGTTTGAATGGAGCTTTCTCATGAAAGGCAATCGTGATGTAATTAATCAGTTAAATCAGGTGCTTTATCATCATTTAACTGCCATTAACCAAAATTTCCTGCACTCTCGTATGTTTAATGATTGGGGAATTGAGCAACTCGGTTCAGCTGAATATAAAGAGTCAATCCGTCAAATGAAGCATGCTGACAAAATTATTGAGCGCATTCTTTTTTTAGAAGGTCTACCAAACTTACAACACTTGGGTAAACTCTATATCGGCCAACATACTGTTGAAGTTCTAAACTGTGATGTCCGTAAAGTTAAAGAGAACATTGAATCCATTCAAGCCGCTGTTAAGCTTGCCGAAGAACAACTGGACTACGTTACTCGAGATCTTGTTCAAGAGATTTTAGAAAAAGAAGAAGAGTGGTTAGATTGGACAACTACACAACTCGATTTGGTTGAAACCGTCGGTGTAGAAAATTATATACAGAGTCAAATTTAAGACTTTTCTACTGTTTAAAAAAAACCTGCATATGCAGGTTTTTTACTGTTTATGCTTATTTCCAAAGATAAAATAATCATTAATTTTGAGTACAGTTCTCAGGGGCTTTGTTGCACAAAGATTTAAAAGATAACACTCTGCTCATTTGAACAGAATTCAAATGACAACTTGGGTATGAGGACGACCTAATTCTGTAAATTTGTTCAATACGGCTATGCGTGCATGAATCTCATTCACCTGACTAGAAAAACTCCTTGCTGTTAATTTATCACCTAATAGTTTGATGCAATGCATCTTGGTTTCAACTAAACTTCGACGATGATAACCAGACCATTTTTTCCAAAGC